>ENA-ORXI01002306-ORXI01002306.1-sediment-metagenome-genome-assembly--contig:-NODE-2306-length-13810-cov-6.929440_pt1 | contig 13810 bp, 11 predicted proteins | sample MGYA00237861_ERZ511468 | MGnify/ENA primary metagenome ERZ511468 (study PRJEB26299, sample SAMN06266213) | sediment metagenome | isolation source: Hudson Canyon methane seep mesocosm | place... | reverse complement strand
CATTTCTTGCTGACGATTTAAACTTTTTTGATATCGACGTAAGGACATTTTATTGAGAAAAACAAGGTTTAGTAGTGTTATTATTATACCTTATCTAGGCTGGATACTTTCACAGCCTCTTTAGTCTGCATTAACGTAAAGCAGACTAAAGTCTGCGCCCCAGTAAAAATAGTTGGTTTAGCTGCTTCGTCAAATTTTGGTACTTTTTATAGTTCCTGTCGCCTTAAGCCATTTTTCAACAAATAAAATTAAAATTTTAGAACAATCAGATTATATAAGTGATGACGCATATTTAAGGAAGATCAATGGAATGGTTCAAAGTATAAAAGAAGCAAGAACAGGGCCTGTTAAATTTGGCGTAAACGAAGAAGCACTTGATTGGTAATAATGTATCAAATTATTTTTATGAAACAAGCTCAAAAAGATGCTAAAAAACTTAGCCTCAATGAGTGATGTGGGTATTGCCAATAGATTAGAAGAGAGTATTTTGGATATTGTCGATAAAGCTTATATTCGAGATATATTCAACAGTGATAGCTAAAGGAAAGAAATTGAAAATATTGGTAACAGGCACCGCGGGGTTTATTGGCTATCACCTAGCAAAAAAATTGCTGCAAAGAGGGGATGAAGTTGTCGGCATTGATAATATTAATGACTACTACGATGTTAATTTAAAATATGGAAGATTAAAAGACCTAGGGATTGAAAGTCAAAATACGGGAAACTCAACTTCAGTCGAGTATGAAGAGGGTATCGCTTACAAAAGCACCCAATACCCAAAGCATACCTTTATAAAATTAGACCTATCAAATAATCAAGGTATAAATGAACTCTTTAAAACACAAAAGTTTGATGCAGTCGTCAACCTTGCTGCACAAGCAGGCGTGCGTTACTCATTAGAAAACCCACAGGCTTACATACAAAGTAATATAGTCGGATTTATGAATATATTGGAGGGCTGTCGTCATTATGGAGTGAAAAACCTCTGTTATGCTTCTAGCTCTTCTGTTTATGGTCTGAATCAATCACAACCGTTTAAAACTACTGATTCAACAGAGCATCAAGTCAGCATGTATGCCGCTACAAAAAAATCAAATGAGATGATGGCACATACTTATGCTCATCTGTATGGGATACAAGCCACAGGGCTACGATTTTTTACCGTCTATGGACCCTGGGGTAGACCCGATATGGCACCGATGCTTTTTACCGATGCGATACTAAATGACCGTGCTATAAAAGTCTTTAATCATGGAAAGATGAGTCGAGATTTTACTTATATCGATGATATAGTCGATGGCCTCATCAAAGTCATCGACAACCCAGCACAAGAAAATACGCAATGGGATGCAGAAAATCCTGATATATCTAGCTCGGCAGCACCCTATAAACTCTACAATATAGGCAACAACACACCACTCAGTCTAATGAAGTTCATAGAAACCATAGAAGATGCATTAGGCAAAAAAGCAGAGAAAAACTATCTGCCTATGCAAGATGGCGACGTGGTTTCTACCTATGCGGATGTTAGTGGGTTGATAGATGATTTTGGCTATAAACCAGAGACAGAGCTTAAAGATGGTATTTTTGAGTTTGTAAGGTGGTATAGAGAATTTTATGAGTCATTAAAATGACAAGATACCAAATTAAGCTGACCGACCCCTTGAATATTAAATATTATATTGATGATAAAAAAACTAAACCAACTTAAAAACCACCAAGGCTTCATGAAGTATTTTAAAAATACCTCATGGCTATTTGCCGAAAAAATCCTGCGCATGGTCGTAGGGTTATTTGTCGGCATTTGGGTGGCACGTTACCTAGGGCCAGAACAATTTGGCTTATTCAGCTATGCTCAATCCTTTGTCGGCTTATTTGTCGCCATTGCAGGGCTAGGGCTAGATGGTATTATCGTTAGAGAATTAGTAAAAGACGAAAGTAAACGGGATGCCCTGTTAGGTACCGCGTTTAGGCTAAAATTAATCGGTGCTTTATTGGTTCTTATTGCCTTAGCTATTGCCGTTAATTTAAGCCAGCAAGATAGCCTAACGACCTTATTAATTTTTACCATTGCTTCAGCCACTGTGTTTCAAAGCTTTAATGTCATTGATTTTTACTTTCAAGCAAAAGTATTAAGTAAATATATCGTTTATGCCAATATTATTAGCTTATTAATTTCCAGCATCGTAAAAATCGGGCTAATTTTAAACGATGCCCCCTTGCTTTATTTTGCTTACAGCATTTTATTTGATAGCTTTATTTTAATGTGTGGCTTTCTCTATTTTTATCGGTATAAAAAATACCTGATAAGCCTGTGGTTTTTTGATAAAAAATTAGCGAGGAGTTTATTAAAAGACAGTTGGCCTTTAATACTCAGTGGCTTAGTTATTGCTATCTACATGAAAATAGATCAAATAATGATTAAAGAAATGTTAAGTGTAGAAGCCGTGGGGCAGTATGCAGCAGCAGTGAGAATAAGTGAAACATGGTATTTTATCCCCATGGTGGTGGCTTCATCCTTATTCCCTGCGATTATTAATGCAAAAAAACAGAGTGAAGCACTGTATTACGCAAGATTACAAAGGTTATATGACCTAATGGCTTGGATGGCGATAGCCATTGCATTACCCATGACTTTTTTAAGTGATTGGGTGGTGAACTTACTGTATGGAGAGCAGTACAATCAGACAGGTAGTGTTTTGATGATACATATTTGGGCTGGGGTGTTTGTGTTTTTAGGGGTGGTATTTGGAAAATACTTAACCAATGAAAATCTAACTAGAACAACTTTTTATCGTACATCTTTAGGTGCTGTTGTAAATATAATATTAAATTATATTTTAATAGCAAAGTACGGTATAAAAGGTGCAGCTATTGCAACATTATTAGCCCAATTCGTAGCTAATTATGGTTATGACTTTTTTGATAGGAATTTATACGGACAATTAAAAATGAAAACAAAAAGTTTTCTACCTATTCATTATGTTAATAAATAGGAAAAATATTTTTGACACTTCACATATTTTAAATGACGGCAATGAAGTTACTTATGCTGATAACTTCTTTACAGCTAGTAAAACAAATTCAGCATATTTATATTTGATAAAATAGGAAAAATTATGAATAAAAAAGTTATTGTATTAGGTGGCGATGGTTTTTGTGGCTGGCCAACGAGTTTACATTTGTCAGAGCAAGGCTTTGATGTAATTATTGTTGATAATTTATCACGACGCAATATTGACAATGAATTAGAAGTTGAAAGTTTAACCCCGATAAAAGCAATGGGAGTTCGGTTAAATTCATGGCAAGAAATATCTGGTAAAAAAATTGAATTTCATAATATTGATGTCGCTCAGGATTATGAAGCTCTTCTGAAATTAATTGAAACAGTACGTCCTGATAGTATTATCCATTTTGCAGAGCAACGTGCTGCACCATATTCTATGAAAAGCTCAAAACATAAGCGTTATACGGTGAGTAATAACTTGAATGGAACTAATAATTTATTAGCGGCTGTCGTTGAATCTGGCCAAGATATTCATATCGTGCATTTAGGAACAATGGGTGTTTATGGCTATGGGACAGCAGGGATGAAAATACCTGAAGGGTATTTAAAAGTTAAGCTGGAAAAAGAATCAGGTGAATTATTTGATCATGAGATTTTATATCCGGTAAATCCCGGAAGTATATATCATATGACAAAAACTCAAGATCAATTGATGTTTGCTTACTATAATAAAAATGATGCTATTAGAATTACTGATTTACATCAAGGTATTGTCTGGGGAACTCAAACAGAAGAAACTAAAAAAGATGAGAGATTAATTAATCGATTTGACTATGATGGTGATTATGGAACGGTATTGAATCGATTTTTAATGCAAGCAGCTGTTCAATATCCATTAACTGTTCATGGGACTGGAGGGCAAACTCGAGCATTCATTCATATACAGGATACGGTTAGGTGTATAAAAATTGCACTTGATACGCAACCTGAAAAAGGTGAACGCGTTAAAATTTACAATCAAATGACTGAAACTCATAGAGTAAGAGATTTAGCTAAATTAGTTGCTGATATTACAGGTGCGAAAATAGAGTTAATATCTAACCCACGTAAAGAAGATGATGAAAATGATTTATTTGTCACAAATGATAACTTTTTAGGGCATGGATTAAAACCGATTACTTTGGCAGATAATTTAATGGAAGAAGTTGTAGATATTACGAGAAAATATGCAAAAAGATGTGATAAAGATAAAATCCCATGCGTATCTTATTGGAATGTTCAAAGAGAAGATAAGGCAAGTTCATAAGTTATGAAGAATAGTATGTTTCAAACGCCCATTTCACTTCATGTCTTTAATCGTCCAGAGACAACAAGGACGTTATTCAATGAAATCAAAAAAATACGGCCTGAAAAACTTTTTATTACAGCTGATGGCCCAAGAGTTGGACACCCAGATGATCAAAAAAACTGTCGGGAAGTAAGAGGAATTATTAATGAGATTGATTGGGATTGTGAATTACATACTAATTTTTCTGAGGCGAATAAAGGAAGCTTTAAATCCACATCAGAAGGCATTACATGGGCATTTAAACATGTAGAAAGAGCCATTATTCTAGAAGATGACTGCATTCCCAATAGTTCATTTTTTACTTTTTGTGAAGAACTATTGAATTACTATGAAAATGATAAGCGAATTGCTTTAATATCAGGTAATAATTTTCAAGGTGATAAAAATAAAACCGAAGATAGTTACTATTTTTCAAGATATACACATATATGGGGGTGGGCAACGTGGAAAAGAACTTGGGACCAAGTTGATTTTTCAATGAAAAACTGGCCTGAATACAAAAAAAACAATGGGCTTAAAAGTTTATTTCATCAGGAAAAAGAAATAAAGTATTGGGCTACTATGTACCAAGAAATGTATGATAAAAAACGGAAACCACATTGGGATTTTTTACTTTCATTATCGTCATATATGAATAATACAGTATCAATCTTACCCAATGTAAATTTAGTATCAAATATTGGTTTTGGCCCTGATGCAAGTAATTGTAAAACACAAAGTAAAAATCATTGTTTAGAAACTGAAGCAATGATTTTCCCATTGCAACATCCTAAATTTATAAGTAGGTTTGTGGTTGCAGACGATTTTACAGAAAGAAATATTTTTAGTGGTACGAGTAACCCAATAAAAGAAATTATACGGAAATATATACCAAAAGGTATTTGGAGTTTTTTTAAGAAAATAAAGATTTTTTATACTACATAGTTTATTAAAGTATAAATTTTTTTTTGGAGCGTGTGATTATTAAATCATTCAGAATATGTGGATACAAATGATGAAAGAATTAAGTTTATGGGGCGTAAATATCCCATCAGAGTTATTAAGCCAAACCGATGAAAAATATCTTCAAAGTTTGCCCGAGAACTTGCCAACGGTTGAGTGGGTGTGGGCTGAAATGGATAAGGTCTGGGATGGTTATGGTATTAATAATAGAAAGGCGCTAGCAGGCCAAGCGATAGCTGAGTTTTATAGTCATCCTGTCTGGTTGATGAATGGTGTGTTTACGTCGTTAGACCCAGTGTCTGAAAAACACCGGGATTTAATCGCTCAATTTACTAGTGATAATGACTTTAAATTAATTGCTGATTATGCCGGTGGTTTTGGTGAGTTAGCGATAAAAATGGCGAAAAAGTCACCAAATTCAATCATAAAAATTATTGAACCTTACCCCTCAGAATTTGGATTATATCGGCTAAAAGAGAAGGGGAATATTGAAATAAATAGTTCGCTTGGTGTTGATGAATATGATGTGATTATTGCACAAGATGTTTTAGAGCATGTAGAAGACCCTGTGGGACTTGCAATTGCTCTGTCTGAGTCAGTACATGATAATGGTTTAATTATATTCGCTAATTGTTTTCATCCTGTTATAAAGTGCCACCTACCTAAAACATTTCATTTGCGTTATACCTTTCGTTTTGTGATGGCTGCTTATGGGCTTGAATATCAAGGACGGTTAACTGGTGCGGAACATGTATTAATTTTTAAGAAAACGGGTGAGTTAAGTGTACAAAAAGTACGGATAGCAGAAAAAATATCTCAATTTTCTGGTGGTGCGATTAATTATGGAAGAGAGTTTCTATCTAAAGTAAAAAGAATTGTTAAATCGTGAAAATTTTACTTGTTAACACTTCTGACATAAACGGCGGCGCAGCCAGAGCCGCTTACCGTTTACACCATGCCTTGTTGAATGCTGGTATTGATAGCCAGATGCTGGTGCAAGCTAAAACCAGTGATGATTACACCGTGCTTGCTGGCGATACTAAAATCCAAAAAGGTTTAGCTAAGTTAAGACCTACACTTGATTCTCTTCCTGTTCAATTCTATAAAAATCGAACTAAAACGCTATTTTCTCCTGCTTTCTTACCTTCTTTTGGTTTGGCTGAGCAAATTAATGCCTTAAACCCTGATGTGGTTCATTTGCACTGGATTAATGGTGGCATGTTACGTATTGAGGAATTAGCTAAAATTAATGCACCGATTGTTTGGAGTTTGCATGATATGTGGGCATTCACAGGAGGGTGTCATTATGATGAAAACTGTGAGGGTTATAAACAACACTGTGGTAACTGTAAGGTTTTAGCTAGCTTAAAAGAAAATGATCTAAGCCGCCGTATTCATAACAAGAAGTCTAAGGCATTTCAACAGATTAAAAATTTAACCATTATAGGTTTAAGCCAATGGTTGGCTAGCTGTGCAAAAGAAAGTCAATTATTTCGTGGTCAACGAGTTGAGTGTTTGCCTAATCCAATAGATACCGCTGTATTTTCACCATTTGATAAATCACAGGCGAGAGCATTACTTAATTTGCCAGTAAATAAGAAATTGATTTTATTTGGTGCGATGGGAGCAACCAGTGATCCGAGAAAGGGATTTAATGAACTAAGTGACGCTTTATCTTTATTAGAGCGGGATGATATTGAGTTAGTTGTATTTGGCAGTAATCAACCTAAAGATTCACAAGGATTTAAACATAAAGCGCATTATTTAGGTCATTTACATGATGATGTAACCCTGCGTGTGCTTTATAGTGCGGCAGATGTAATGATTGTACCAAGCCTACAAGAAAACCTTTCTAATGCGATTATGGAATCTTTAGCCTGTGGTACACCAGTCGTTGGGTTTGATGTGGGGGGGAATTCTGATTTAATTGGCCATCAAGTTAATGGTTATTTAGCTAATCTGCTTGATACTGCGGATTTAGCCAAAGGAATCGAATGGGTATTGAATGCAGAAAATTATGCTCAACTTTGTATTAATGCGAGAGAGAAAGTATTGACTACGTTTGATCGTCAGATTGTTGTGCAGCAATATATAGAACTTTATAAGAATGTTTGTAGTAAGGCGGATAAATAATCAGGCTCAAAGTGCGATTAAACCTTGGTTAACCTATAGGGTACAATAAAGTGCGACCTCATTACCACCTACTAACACACTAATCTCAATGAGAAAACATGGATATAATTGATTTATTACAGCAGGGGAAAATGCTTCGGTTGAGTTCAAGGAGGCATTAGTTAGACCCGAAAGCGTAGCTAAAGGGATGGTTGCTTTTGTTAATATACAGGGTGGTACTTTATTGATTGGCATATCTGACGATGGCAGCATTAAGGGCGTGCAAGATGGTGAAAACTATGAGGAATATTTTTCTAATATCGCCCGAAATAATATTATTCCTGCTTTGGATGTAACAACGGATATTTTAACGATTGATAAAAATTATTGTGGTTAGTGTTCCCAAAGGAAAAGATAAGCCTTATCAAACCTTAAGTCACCAGTTTTTAATTCGTATTGGCTCCACTAATCGAGTTGCAACACAATCTGAGTTGATGCGACTTTTTCAGCAAAGCGGTGTGTTTCATTATGATGCACTTGGGATTGAAGAGAGTGGTATAAAGCAGATTAATCTTCATAGAATTAGCGAATATTTTGATAATTATCAAGTTGATTTCTCTCAAGAGGATCACCCTGAAAATTTATTAAAAAATACCGATATATTGACGGATCAGTATCTGGCTACCGTTGCAGGGTTATTGGTTTTTGCATTAAATCCTCAGAAATTTATACCCAATGCCTGCATTTCTTTTGCTCACTTTGCGGGGAATGAATTAACCGAGAAACTAATTGATAAACAAACGATTACCGGCACACTGGATGCTCAGGTGGATAGTGCTTTAACGATTATTAAAAATAATATTCAACGTCCTTCTGCTATTAAAGGGGGAAAGCTTGAGTCGCTTAAATTTAATTATCCCGATAAGGTTTTCAGGGAGTTACTGGTTAATGCGTGTGTGCATCGTAATTATGCAATTTCTGGCTCAAGGATTCGTATTTTTATGTTTACCAATCGCATTGAATTTATTAGTCCAGGGCGATTACCTAATACGGTCACTATTGAAAAATTAAGCTATGGTGTTTCTTATTCTATTAATCCGGTTATTGTTAAATTTATGGAAAACTTGAGATATATCGATAAATTAGGCCGTGGATTACCAATGGTTTATAAAGTAGCGAAAGATAATCATAAAAAAATTAAGTTTGAAGAGATTGGTGAAGAGTTTAAAGTAACCCTTGAGTTATAAATACTCTCATTGCTCGCCTGACTTATGCTAACCGTTCTTAAAATGAGGCATAGTCATTTCCGAGTGCCTAAGCTAAATCGATAGCGGCGTATCCTGCTGGAAAAGACCCGCTAGGTCACTTACCAACAAAAGAGCAAACACCATGAATGAGAATAGTGTTATCGCTCTTAATGAGCAAGGCGCTCGAAAAGTACTTACTGCTGCGATTGAGCGGGAAATTAAATTCTTTCTTGATCAACACTGAGGCCTACAAACTGCTAGAAATAATTGACGGTTACGTATATTTCACCTTCAAACTTACTCATCCTCCGCAAAAAACGCTTCAACATCTTTAATATCCCGAGTTCTACGCATTGCGGGCACGCTGTTTAAAAACATATGTCCGTAGGATTTTTTTAATAACCGCGGATCGCAAAGCAATAACACGCCACGGTCATTTACATCACGAATTAAACGCCCAACTCCCTGTCTTAAAGCAATCACGGCGGTTGGTAATTGATATTCAAAGAAAGGTTTACGGCCTTGTCTTTCCATGGCTTCCATACGTGCTTTTAACACTGGATCTCCAGGAGATGAAAAGGGTAATTTATCAATAATAACGGTCGATAAAGCCTCGCCACGTACATCAATCCCCTCCCAAAAACTGGAAGTACCAAGCAACACTGCATTCCCTAACTGTTTAAATTCATCTAATAAAATCGCTTTGGGTTTATCGCCTTGAATTAATAGCGGGTATTTAATTTGTTTCTCTAAAATTTTAGCAGCGGCTTGTAAGGCTCTATGGCTGGTAAATAAGAAAAACGTGCGGCCTTTGCTGGCATTAATCACTGGAATTGCGACTTTGACAATTTCTTCTACAAATTCAGGTGAATTCGGTTGCGGTAAACCTTTGGGGTGATAAAACAAGGATTGATTAGGGAAATCAAAGGGGCTTTCCCAGCTATAACTTTTGGCATTACTAATGCCTAAATTACGCGAAAAGTGATCAAATTTGTGATCTACGCTTAAGGTTGCTGAAGTAAATACCCACGAGGCACTGTGTTGCGCCATAAAGCTACGGAATTCAGCGGCGATATCTAAAGGGGTTAAGCTCAAGGTAAATGATTTTCTATGCGTTTCATACCAGCGCACCCATTTACCGCTCTTGTCTTGTAAGATGTTTTTAAACTGTTCTTCTAATTCTTCAGCACGCTTAAAACAAGCTTCCAAACCTTTACTGCGCACGGAGGCAATTTCTAATTGATCAGCTAAGGCCTCTAAATGTTCTTGTAATCGAATTAAACCATCCATAATTTTAGGATTGTTTTCGATATCCCTCCAATCGCCACGCGTCATATCCATACCAAAAGCAAGGCGCATATCTTTGACTTCATGCTCTAAATTTTCACTGGCGACGCGTAAGTCGGGCATATCTTTAGCATCTTGAAAATATTCCATCAAGGCATCTTGAGCTAAATCACCTAGCTGTTTTGAGCCTAACGACACGCCTAAGAAATTCGAGGCGGTATCGGCTAACTGATGTGCTTCATCGATAATCACTACTTCGGCATTAGGTAATAATTCACCAAAACCAATTTCTCTAATCGACCAATCGGCACACAGTAAATGATGATTGACGACAATCAAATTCGCATCCTGTGCTTTCTTGCGCGCCTTCATCAAAAAACAGTCTGAATACTCTGGGCATTCTTGACCTATACAGTTCTCACGCGTTGAAGTCGCTTGTCCCCAAACAGGGTTAGATTCCATTACATCTGGCATATCAGCAATATCGCCCGTACGCGTACTTTTAGACCATTTCTTAATTTTACCTAGATCAGCAGCTTCTTCACGGCTAATGCCTAAATTCGAGTGAATAGCGAGCTCTAATCGATAGGTACACAGGTAGTTAGCACGACCTTTTAATAAAGCGGCAGCAAAGGGCACTGTCAATGCTTGACGAATTAAAGGCACATCTTTGTTAAATAGCTGATCTTGTAGATTTTTGGTGCCTGTGGAAACTATGACTTTTTTACCGGATAAAATAGCCGGCACTAAGTAGGCAAAGGTTTTTCCAGTGCCAGTTCCTGCTTCGACAATAACATGCTCTTTGTCAGCGATGCTTTCCGCGACTGCTTCTGCCATTTCCACTTGTGCTGCTCGTGGCGAATAACCAGGAATTACCTTTGCTAACGAGCCTTCAGTAGAAAAAAATTCTTGTACTTTATTTTGACTATCCATCACTTTTCAATAATCCAGTTTGTTGTAAACGTTCAGCTAACTCTTCATTCTCTGTAGAAAAGCGCAGTATATCGTTAGCCGTTAAGCGTAAACAGGTAACATAAGTTTTTGCCACGACAGTTGCCGATCTATTGCTGTTAGCTCTTAGGGCTCGTATACCAATTAATGCTCCCTCACCTCTTTCTGCCACTTGCTCATTTTCACCAACTGCATTAGCAATCAAAACCTGTACATGACCACTTAAAATAATATACAAAGAATCACCGGCATCGCCTTGATAAATGATGGTGTCTTCAGGCAAAAAATTGGCATAGTGCGCCTCATTTGCCATTTTCTTTAAAAAATCTGATGGTAAATTGGCAAACAAAGGTACCTGATTAATCCAAGCATCTCGTTTTGCCAGTGGCAATGACATTTTAAACGAAGCAAGCTGTTCTAATGAATTAGTCAGCTTCTTAGTGATTAGCCGCAACACTTTAGCACTAACCATACCTTGCTCATGACTTTTCTTAACCAATTGCAAAGAGTAGCGCAAAGCCACTTTTTGAAATACAAAAGACTCATACTGCCGATAAAATATTGGGTAATTTTTGCTAAAGTAATGCAAACGATTCTGCCGACGCTTTAAGCGCTTTTGATAAATAAGCTCTAAGGGATGCAATAACTCTTTATCTATTTGCTTATCTAATCTTTGATCAATCATTTTATGGATCGCGTTCAACCCCTTATGTGCCATTAATACACCCGCAATATCATGCAAAATTTTATTGGCAAAACGGCGTGTTTGATACTGCACTAACAAATCTTGAGCCCAACTTTTTTCTCTCAATATATGTATCAGCTTATGCTCAAAATCCAACAAGAGGCTAGGCTGCAACCAACCTTCTCCCATTGCCTTCATATAATCGATACTATGCTGTTGATCAACTCGTAAAATATCTTTAAAAGTCACTAAAGTATAGTAATTGACCACACCTATCTCATAGAGATGTTCAATTTCCTCAGTTTCAGCCCGTAAAGCTTGCAAATGCACTTGTTTAAGCAGTTGCTCATCAGTCAAAACGATCTGCCCAGTATCCAATGTCTGGTGCAGTTTATATTCAACAGAGGACTCCATGGCATTATCTAGTAAATGCAAGCTCTCAAAACTATGCAGTACTTTATCTACTGACTGAGTAACTTGCTGCATACTCTGCTTTAATTCCGCTTGCTCTGTTTTACCTAAAACATCCATTTTCAGAAAATGCATCAACCAACGAATGGTCGAAGCATTTAATAGCAAAGAAATCAAAACGACCCCTAAGGTTAAAATCACTAATAACTGTTTTTCAGGAACGGTCTCAGGAATAGCTAGTACAATGGCAATTGCCAGCCCCCCTTTTAATCCCCCCCACCACATAATATGTCGCTCTGCCCAACTAATCTGATGCACAGAAAAGCTTCGCGTTGTGATAGGAATTAATAGATAAACACTGACAGCACGCGCTGCTGAGACAGCTATAGTCGCCCATAAGATAGGTTGCCAAAAATGCACCAACTGCATTAAATCAACGGACATCCCTATCATGACAAATAATAGCGAGTTAAAAATTAAAACAAGAAAGCCCCAGGTCGTATGGATAGTATCAATACTGTTTTTTGATAAACGACTTAAACCAGTCAAATTGAGTATTATCGCCGCAGATAAAACAGCCATTACGCCTGAAACATGCAACTCATGTTCAGCAATAATAAAACTTAAATAAGCCAACACTAAAGACAAAACCACGGGAATACTTTGATTGCCATGATACAAACGCACCAGCAGTTCACTCATAACTAAACCTAAGCATGTGCCGACCAGCACACCGCCAAAAAACACTTCAAAGAATTGCTCAACAGCCTGCAGCCCATCAACATAAGAAAAGCCATCTTGCACCAGCATGATCAGTAAAATATTAAATAATACGATAGCGGTTGCATCATTCATTAAAGATTCGCCTTCAACCAGTATATTTAAACGCTTAGAAACACCTAACTCTTTAAATAAAGCGACGACAGCTACCGGATCGGTAGCTGAAATCAAACTACCAAATAATAATGCGACACCCCACGGCAAACTCAAAGACCACCACACACCAGCGCCAACGAGAATTACCGATACCAACATACCTATAATGGCCAAAACTAGAACGGGGATCAGGTTTTTTAATAAAGCGCGCGCATCTAAGGATAAGGCTGTCTCGAAAACCAAAGCAGGTAAAAATACAAATAACACCAGATCAGGCGTTAAATGAAATTCCCTAAAGTCCAATAAATCCATGATACCGCTATCAGTGGCAAGAAAATTCACAACTAAGCCTAATAATACTAATAAAACCGTGTAAGGAATCGGTAAATGGCGGCATACACTAGCCGCGACCATAGCCAAAAGTAACAAGCCCGAAGTAATTAGTAAAATGTCAGCTAAAGGCATCAATTAGTCCCATCCATGAATGTCATAAAATTGTCATATCTCATATCTACATTAATCAATAACCATTTAGATAAAGTAGGGTACTACCAACAACTTACACTGTATTCCCATTATTTAAGGCTATCAATTCTAAACTATACACGGCAGTAAAAGTTGACTTTTATGTCAAAATCATTAAATTTAGTAAGTTGAAGTGATTGAAATGCCCCGTAGCTCGGGGTTAAAAAAACAAAACACTTCAATAAAAGCTTAAAACTAATATTAGTCTTAATATAAACAACAAACACGGATCTATTTAATAGATAGGTTTCTCGGAGGAATTATATGAAGAAGCAACTTAAGAGCTTACTACTAGCGTCATCAGTAGCAGCTTTACTTGCAGCACCAACTATTGCATCTGCGAATAGCGGCGTTGAAAAACTAACTAAAAACCCAGCTAACTGGGCAACTGCTTTAGGTAACTATGCGGGTACACGTTA
>ENA-ORXI01002305-ORXI01002305.1-sediment-metagenome-genome-assembly--contig:-NODE-2305-length-13815-cov-19.933979_pt1 | contig 13815 bp, 12 predicted proteins | sample MGYA00237861_ERZ511468 | MGnify/ENA primary metagenome ERZ511468 (study PRJEB26299, sample SAMN06266213) | sediment metagenome | isolation source: Hudson Canyon methane seep mesocosm | place... | reverse complement strand
ACCGGACGATTTTCTAGTCCTGTAGGAATCGCGGCTTGTTCGGGTCTTTGCTCTCCCGGTGTGACCGGACGATTTTCTAGTCCTGTAGGAATCGCGGCTTGTTCGGGTCTTTGCTCTCCCGGTGTGACCGGACGATTTTCTAGTCCTGTAACCTGAGGCTTATTCTCAGTCTTAGATTCTGCTGTCAAAGCTGCCATTACAGGCTGATTTGCCGACAAAGCGGCTGCCGCTATATTTTGTTCATCAACAAGCGTAACAGCTACCTGATCATTAACTATCTCAAGAGCTTTAGCCTCGACCTCTAATTCTATCACAGCAATTTCAACAATCTGTTGATCTGCGTCATCTACTACAGGCTTGGCATTATCTTTAGATGCATTTTTTAAAGGATTTTGACTAACTGTTTCAGAAAAGCTTTCAGTCGTCTCATCTAATACAGCTGCAAATGACTCTTCATCTAAAAGCTCTTCATTACCCTCACGATTAACCGCAACTCCTTTTTCATTGACAGGTTTTCCTGATGACAAGACACTAATTAAATTCGCACTCATTATTTACTACTCACTTTAAATTATAAATTACGACTTGCCGCTAATCTAGCAGCCATTGTGGCAGAACGCTCATCCATTTCTAATTGTTCTTTTTTATCCGCCGCTTTACGCTCAATTACAACAGAGGATTCTTGTATCTGTTTAATTTTTTTAGTGTGTATATGTGACATTTCCCATTCTTTTCTTAACTGATTAATAGAAAGTTCAATATTCTGCAAAACAACTTCTTCACCAATAATGGCTTTGGTCATTTTATCCATAAACACTCTAAATTCTAATAACTCCATCACAGAAACACCTGCTCGCATAATATGTGCGTGTCTTTTGGCGTAATCTAGTTGGTAAGCTTTAAAATTGTCTAATTGTACTTTTTTTTGATTCTGTTTAACTTGTTCTATGCCTAATTGCTCTAAATATTGTTTCTCTTTACGGGCTTTCAAATCAACAATAATCTGCAATCTCTGAGATCTTTTTTTCATCTTAGATTAAACTCCTAAGCCAATAAACTATCTAACTCACTTAAACTACGACTCACATCCACTGCCTCATGCATACTTTGCTGTAAAAACTCTGAAATCTGTCCATTTTTTTCAATCGCTGCATCGATACGAGGATCAGAGCCATATTGATAAGCACCGACACTAATTAAATCTTTATTTTGTTGATATAAAGAATATAAACGACGTAATTCCCGTGCTTTATACATATGCAATTCATCGACAACATCAGGCATCACACGACTAATAGAGCCTTCAATATCGATAGCCGGAAAATGTCCAGAATCGGCTAAATCACGAGATAACAAAATATGTCCATCTAATACCCCTCGTGCTGCATCTGCAATAGGGTCATTAGTATCATCACCTTCTGCTAATACAGTATAAAATGCCGTAATTGAACCGCCACCCGCATCTGCATTACCGGCACGTTCGACTAAGGCGGGTAATTTTGCAAACACAGAAGGTGGATAACCCTTTGTCGCAGGCGGCTCATTAATCGCTAAGGCAATTTCCCGATGTGCTTGAGCAAAACGGGTTAATGAATCCATTAATAATAAAACATCTAAACCCTGATCTCTAAAATATTCAGCAATACTAGTCGCTAACATCGCACCATGCACACGCATTAACGGCGGGTCATCAGCAGGTGTCGCCACAACAACGGCACGTTTCATGCCTTCTTCGCCCAATATTTTTAGAACAAATTCGTTAACCTCTCTACCCCTTTCACCAATTAAACCCACCACCACAATATCGGCACTGGTAAATTTAGTCATCATCCCTAATAATACGCTTTTTCCTACCCCCGTACCAGCAAATAAGCCCATACGCTGGCCACGTCCGACACTTAAAATAGCATTGATTGAACGTACACCAACATCTAACGTATCTCGAATAGGATTACGTAAGAGAGGGTTAATAGGCTTGCCTGATAGTGAGTATTTTTCATCGGTTTTAATAGGGCCTTTGTCATCCAACGGTTTTCCTGAGCCATCTAAAATACGTCCCAGCAAGCCAAACCCGACATCAACCAAGCTCTTGCCGCCCAAGGGAATCACCCGACAACCCGGTTCCAAGCCTTTAGGATGTCCTGAGGGCATTAAAAATATTTTTTCTCCAGAGAAACCAACGACTTCAGCTTCAATAAATTCCCCGGTTTTAGTCTCTATTTCACACAAAGACCCAATAGCGGCACGACAGCCAACAGCTTCTAATGTTAAGCCCACCATCCGTGAAAGCTTACCTTCTACCGCCCACTCATGCTTTAACTCAGCCCGCTCAATATAAGGAGCTAATCTTTCTACCCAGTTTTGACTTCTATCAACACTCGGTATCACCGATGTATTCACTCAACTCATCCTTTATTCAAAAACTCAACACCCAATACACTTTCAGTTATTTCAGATAATTTCTTTTCTATAGTGGCATCAATATGTGACGTGGTAGTATTAATAACAACGCCTCCTCGTGTTAGTTCTGCATTTTCATGAACAACCCACTCAAAATCACTTTCTTGTAAAATAACCGCGTCTTTCAGTAATAATGCATCATCTGGATGTAAGGTTAAACTTATTTTGTGCTGTGATACCGGCAATAATTTAACCGACTCCTTAATGATTAAACCGATTTGTTTAGGGTCTAGCTGCAATTCTTTATGAATAACATGCTCGGTCATTAAAACCACTAAATGAATCAATGATTTTTCAACCTGCTCATCTAAGGATTCTAAAGGATGGCTTAACGCTTCTAATAAAGGAATAAACTGTACCACTTGCTCCTGCAGTAAGTATTTATTCTCTTCATAGCCTTGCAGCTTGCCTTGGGTAATACCTTCTACTTCACCTGCTTCAACCCCAATAGCATGCCCTTCTGAATAACCTGCATCATAACCTTTTTGTTTACCTGCTTTGAAAGCTTCGTCATAAGCCTGTTTTTGCATCACCTCAATTTCACTAACCGTTAAAACAGGCGCCGCTTCTTCTTTTTTAACTTTCGGCTTTTTCTTTCCTGATACATCAGGTGCTTCCCATACTTCTAGTTCTGATAAATCTGCCTCGGAAAACCCGTTATACCAACTCATCAGCCGCACCACCACCTAAGACAATTTCACCTGCATCCGCTAATTTTTTCGCAACCGATAAAATTTCTTTCTGAGCTTGTTCCACATCACTTAATTTAGTAGGCGGAGCAGCCTCTAAATCATCACGCAACATATCCGATGCTCGTTTTGACATATTACTAAAGATTTTCTCTTTAAGATTATCCGCAACACCCCGCAATGCAAGTAATAATTGATCTGAAGCAATTTCACGTAATAACGCTTGAATACCTCTATCATCAATTTCAATAAGATCCACAAATAGAAACATTTTATCTTGAATTTCTTGGCTCAAGTCAGCATCCACTTTCGTCACACCTTCCACGATATCATCTGTCATCGTACCATCAACAAAGTTCAAGATACTTGCAGCCGCTTCAACACCCCCAATTTTAGATGATTTACCTTCCTCACCACCAATTAATTGTTTTTCCATAATGGCATCTAATTCACGCAAAGCAGAAGGCTGAATCCCTTCTAAAGCCGCAACCCGTACCAATAAATCAGCCCGATTTATTTCAGGTAACATACTAATCACTTCACCTGACTGCTGTGGTTCAAGTAATGAAAGAATAATCGCCACAATTTGAGGATGCTCCTGACGCACTAAGTCCGTAATCGCGCGTGAATCCATCCATTTTAATTGTTCAAGCCCCTTACTATGCTTACCTAAAAGGATACGGTCAATCATCGTACTTGCTTGCTCTTCACCCAGTGCCGTATTTAACATGCCTCTAATATACTGATTAGAGTCACCGCCTACGGAAGTTTGCGTGCTTAAGCTAATAATAAATTCTTTCAGAATTTCATCAATACTATCTGCATCAGCAGAAGTAGCACCTGCCATGGTTGCTCCCACCATCTGCACATTCTGAGAAGATAAATGTTTTAATACTTCCGCCGCTTTATCTTGCCCTAAAGATAAAAGTAATATTGCGGCCTTATCCAACCGACTTAAACTGCTATTATGCGCCATCCAGAGATACCCATCGTCCAATAACTTGTGCAACTAATGCAGGATCTTCATCCACTAATTTTTGTATATATGCCAAACGTCGTTCATAACTCAATGGACTATCTAATAATAGTAAATCTTCCATATCTTCATCCGCTAAATCAGCTTCTTTATCAGGCGTGACCAGAATCATATTGCCATCATCATCATAACGAACCGCAATTTCTACGCCATTTTCATCAAGAATGAAATCAGGACGTTCTTCTTCCTCGCCTTCTATCCGTGCAACTAAACCTTTCATTGTTGGCCTTAGTACACCAAAAATAATAAAGAGCAACACAATAGCCGCTAATACTTGCTTCATTAAATCCATGAACCAATTTTGTTCCCAAACCGGTATTTCAGGCAATGATTCAATCACATTAGGTATTCTGAAAGTCGCATTGGTTAAAATAACACGATCGCCTCGTGCTTTATTATAACCAATCGCCCCTTCAACCAAACCGGTTAAACGCACTAAATCATCCGCTGAAAACGGTGCATAACTCACTTCACCCGCTTCATTGACTATTTTTTGGTCATCAATCACCACTGCGACAGAAAGCTTACGTAGGCCTCCGGTTGCTAGGCGTGTATGTGTAATAGTCTTATCAACTTCAAAATTACGCATCGCTGTTTTACTTGATGAAGATGGGCTATCTGATGCTTTCTTTTTTGTACCCACTGCCAATTCAGGTGCAACACCTGCTGGGGGCGGTTGATTTGACAATGCACCCGGCACGCCTTGTATCGCTGACATAGAACTTAAATCTTCAGAGGTTTTTTCACTACGCAATGCCTTAACCTCAGGACTAAACTGTTCCTGTGTCTGTTCCTTTTCAGAAAAATCAACATCGGCTGAAATTTGAACTCTTAAGCCTTCTCTTCCGACAATTGGCATCAAGATATTTTCAATCCGCGCCATTAAATGATCTTCAATTTCACGTTTATAATCAAATTGCTTAATCGTTGCTGATAAGCCTGAATTATCATTTGAATTTAACAGGCGTCCTCTTTGGTCAACTAAGGTTACCTGCGAGGCTTCCATCATCGGCACACTGGAGGCAACTAAATGCACAATCGCTTCAATTTGACTTTTTTCTAAGCTTCTACCTCGATATAAACTTAAGATAACTGACGCACTCGGCTTTTTCTTTTTACGCACAAAAACCGATTGTTTGGGTAAAGCTAGCAATACTTTTGCCGTCTTAACATTATCAATCGCCATAATTGTACGCGAGATTTCACCTTCTAATACTTGTTGAAAACGCTTCATTTCAACATTTTTACTGGTGGTAAAACTGCTTTCCTTATCCAGCAATTCATAGCCAACATTATCAGTACGTGGTAAACCCTCACCAGCCAGCTTTAATTTTATATTTCTCGCCTGACCTGATCCCACCATAATGGCACCGGTATTACCATCAATCTTATATTCCACCTCTAAACGATCAAGTGCCTCTAAAACTTCGCCCGATTCATTTTGAGCTAAATTGGAAAATAACAAATCGTAAGTAGGGGCTTGCGACCATAAAACAATAGCAACCCCAACCGCGACACTAAATGCAACCGCCAACATTAAGCCCACTTGCTTAATCACGGTTAAATCCGCTAACCCTGCTACAACAGGACTAATGATGACAGACTGATTTTCAGCGGCATTATCTACAGCAACTGCCGCAGTACCCTCGCCATTGCTATTAACATTGGCTAAATTTTGACTAGATTCTTGTGAACTCATTGTTTTTTAATTTTTCCTTTGCCTTACATCGGCATATTCATAACTTCTCTATAAGCATCTGTCAGTTTATTTCTAACCTGTACAGCCGCTTGAAATGAGATACTCGATTTTTGCAAGGCCACCATAACCTCGGCTAAGCTTGCATCCGATTCGCCTGTTTCAAATTCTTTTGTCATCCTTGCAGACGTATGCTGAGTTTCATTAAGCTGATTAATGGAATGTTTCAATAAGGCTGAAAAATCCTCCCCATTATTTTCTATGTTAACCGTGCTATTCGATGCCTCACTAGACATAGCCCGCATCTGTGTTAACACTGTATCTATACTTATGTCGCTCATTTTATAATCTCACTCATAGTTTTATAAAAAACAACTCTTACTTTTAGTTAAATTTAAATCCAAAAATAATTCATTCACGCGAGCCAATTTTTTGACACTTTAATATCGTAAACTATTACTTTTCAATTCCATTTTCATTAATTGGAAATTAGGATATCACATTCTAAACTAAACTAAGATTATTAATTAAATCTAAGTGTTAGCGAAAAATAACGCGTGATTTCAATATATTTAAGCACCTTAAAAATCAGCTAAATACCCTGATTAAAAATATTTAATATGAAGAGATGACGATAATACCTTGTTTAGTATAAATAAAATAAGTTTACTTTTTATAACACCTTGAATATAAAGGGCTGTACTGATAAAAAAAACTACGCGTCACTCGTCAAAGAAAGACTAATAACGCGTTAAAACACTATACACATGAGTTCGTTACCCGTATTTCCTCAGTAACTGCTCAAGACATAGTTTTTTCGACAACAGATTAATCCGCTAAAACACAATCCACATTGCCTAACATCTCTTGTAATTCACCTTTCTGGTATAAATCCATAATAATGTCACACCCGCCAATTAGCTCTTCATTAATATATAGCTGTGGATAGGTTGGCCACTGTGAATATTCTTTCAACGCTTCTCGCACTTCTTGATCTTCAAAAATGTTAAACGAGGCATAATCGGCTTTACTTGCTTTCATTACCTGAGCAACCTGCCCTGAAAAACCACATTGTGGAAAACTAGGCGTACCCTTCATGTATAACACGACTTTATGACTGCCTAACTGCTCTTTAATTCTATCAATAACTGACATTTTTTATCCTCAAAAAATTTAATGTGTAATATTATTCAATAATAACCTAGTAATCTTATCAAGATTTAGAATAAAGAAAAAGCGATAACTCAGCGATTAGGACTTGCTCATTAAATGTTATAAACTTATAATTGACGGTTATTTCAAAAAGACATCAACCGTTTTTTACTTTTGATTTGTCACCGCCAAAAAATATTATGACTCGTCACCTTATGCCCACTTATGGGCGACTACCCGTTACTTTCGTCAAAGGTCAAGGCGCATGGCTATGGGATACAGACAATACTCGTTATTTAGATGCGCTTTCAGGGATTGCTGTGTGCAATTTAGGCCATGCACACCCCAACATAACTAAAGCTATCAGCGAACAGAGTTCACAGCTCATCCATACCTCTAATCTGTACCATATTCCCCAACAAGAACAGCTTGCAAATAAGCTGTGTGAATTGAGTGACATGGATAATGTATTTTTTGGAAATTCAGGTGCCGAAGCCAATGAAGCTGCCATTAAAATAGCCCGTCGTTATGGCGATGAAAAAAACATCGATAATCCCATGATAATCGTCATGGAGCAAAGTTTTCATGGTCGCACCATGGGTACCTTATCCGCAACCGGCAACCCCAAAGTACAGCAAGGATTTTCACCGTTATTGCCGGGATTTATTCATGTTGCGTTCAATGATATTGCCGCAATTGAACAGGTATTACAACAACAGAGCAATATTGTCGCCATTCTATTAGAACCGATACAAGGTGAAAGTGGTGTCCGTATTCCTGACCCTGATTACCTTAATCAAGTGCGTAGCCTCTGTGACCAGCATGATATTTTAATGATGCTAGATGAAGTACAAACAGGCATAGCTCGCACCGGTGCTTGGTTTGCTTTTCAACATAGCCACATTACGCCAGATGTCTGCACCTTAGCTAAAGCATTAGCTAATGGCGTACCTATCGGAGCCTGCATGGCAAAAGGCAAAGCAGCAACGCTTTTAACCGCAGGGCAACACGGCTCTACTTTTGGTGGCAATCCACTAGCGTGTTCAGCAGCTCTCGCCGTTATCGAGACCATTGAAAGCCAACAATTATGCCAACAAGCACGCGATAAAGGCCAACAAATACATCACGCCTTTAATCAACAACTAAGTAACAACAACCATCTTGTTGAAATACGTCATCAAGGCATGATGATAGCCATTGAACTTGATCTCCCTTGTACAGGATTAGTGCTTAAGGCTTTACAAGAACAACAGTTACTCATCAATGTGACCAATGAATGCATTATTCGTTTATTACCGCCACTCATTATTGATGATGCTCAAATTGAACAGCTCGTTAACGGCTTATCATTACTGATTAAACAGCATACAGAACAATAATAATAAATAACTATGAAAAAGCAAACACCCAGACACTTTATTAGTTTACTGGATTTATCAAGTGATGAATTACGTCAACTCATTCAAAGAGCCATTGAATTAAAAAATAATCATAATCCAGATTTTCAGCCTTTAAAAGGTCAGGTATTAGCGATGATTTTTGAAAAATCATCCACACGTACGCGTATCTCATTTGAAACAGGCATGAGTCACTTTGGCGGCAATGCCTTATTTCTATCACCTCGCGACACTCAATTAGGGCGTGGCGAGCCTTTAAGCGATAGTGCCAAGGTTATTTCCAGCATGGTCGATGCAATCATGCTACGCACCGATAAACATGAAACGGTTACTGAATTTGCTAAATATTCAAGCGTTCCGGTTATTAATGGTCTCACTGATATATTGCACCCTTGCCAGTTATTAGCCGATATGCAAACCTATTTTGAGCATCGTGGTGATATCAAAGGTAAAACCGTTACTTGGATTGGGGATGGCAATAATATGTGTCACTCTTATATTAACGCCGCGATTCGCCTAGGCTTTACGCTGCATATTGCGAGCCCAAAAGGCTATCAACCCGACATGGATATTGTTAAGTCCGCTAATAATCAGGCGGTGTTATTTGATAATGCACTCGATGCAGCAAAAAATTCTGATTTAATTGTCACCGATGTTTGGGCAAGCATGGGGCAAGAACAGGAACAACAACAACGTGAATTAGCCTTTGCTGATTTTCAAGTCAACCAAGCCATTATGCAAGTTGCCCATAATGAGGCTTTATTTATGCATTGCCTACCTGCCCATCGAGGCGAAGAAGTCACTGCCGAAGTCATTGATGGTCAACAAAGTGTTATCTATGATGAAGCGGAAAATCGACTTCATGCACAAAAAGCATTGTTAGAATTGTTAATGTGTCCTTAAATTCGTTAAACTGCTCGTTTAACTTTATATAAACAGGTCTTATTTGTGAAATCGCTTTTCTATTTTATGGTGCTGCTTCTCACCAGCTATACAACCGTAGCACAATCAGTTTATGTGATAGATAGTTATAAATACACGCTACGCACGGGCGAAAGTCATACTCATAAAGTGATTGATATGCTAAAAAGCGGCACTAAATTAACGCTGATTAGTACTGACCGCAAAACAGGCTATAGCAAAGTTGAAACTCGCTCAGGAAAAATAGGTTATATTCCCTCACGTTATACCCAGTCTCAACCGATTAGTGCCACCTTACTTAAGAAAGCGAACAAAGAAATAACCACTTTAAAAACTGAAAATAATAAAATAAAAACAACGCTGAGTGAGTTAAATAATAATAACTCAACCACTACGGTAACTAATCGAGCGTTAACCAAAGAACGTGACCAATTAAGCAAAGACCTGAATGATTTACGCCAAACGGCTTCTAATGCCATTCAATTAAAACGCCAACGTAATGAATTACAAGAACGGGTGGTGCATATCGAGCGTGAATTACAACAACTCAAAAGAGCCAAACAAACCCTAGAAGATAGCACCAACCAAGACTGGTTTTTATATGGTGGCATTCTGTCTTTTCTCGGTATTTTCTTTGGTTTACTCATCCCGAAATTAAACTGGCAACGTAAACACAGTAATAACTGGGATACTTTTTAACTTTTTTATTTAAATAAAATATAACATGGCTAACGATACTAAAAACCGCCCTTTTTCTTCTCAAGTTGTTGATGGCATGGAGCGTGCTCCGAGTCGTGCAATGTTACATGCTGTTGGCTTTAGTAATGAGGATTTCAAAAAGCCACAAGTGGGCATTGCCTCTACCTGGAGTATGGTCACACCCTGTAATATGCATATCAATACCTTAGCGGATGAAGCTGCTAAAGGCGTGAATAATGCTCAAGGTAAGGCCGTTATTTTCAATACTATTACGATTTCTGACGGAATTTCAATGGGAACTGAAGGCATGAAGTATTCATTAGTTTCTCGTGAAGTCATTGCCGACTCTATTGAAACCGTCACTGGCTGCCAAGGCTTTGATGGTGTTGTGGCGATCGGTGGCTGTGATAAAAATATGCCTGGCTGTATGATTGCAATTTCACGTCTTAATCGTCCCGCGATTTTTGTGTATGGCGGTACTATTTTACCGGGCTGTCATAAAGAAAAAAAATTAGATGTGGTCTCCGTTTTTGAAGCTGTGGGAGCAAGAGCTAATAATCAAATAGATGATGCTGAATTAGCCGCTATTGAAGAAAAAGCCATTCCAGGGGCAGGCTCTTGTGGCGGCATGTACACAGCAAATACCATGGCATCAGCAATTGAAGCCTTAGGCATGAGTTTACCGGGCAGTTCGGCTCAAGCGGCTATTTCAACTGAAAAAAGCCAAGATTGCCAACAAGCAGGAGCCGCGGTTTTAGAGCTGATTAAAAATGATATTAAACCCAGTGATATTATCACTAAAAAGTCATTTGAAAATGCGATTACCGTCATTATTGCATTAGGTGGTTCAACCAATGCCGTTTTACACATGTTAGCCATGGCACATGCCGCTAATATCGATTTAAAACTCGCTGACTTTACGCGTATTGGTAAAAACGTCCCGATGGTTGCTGATTTAAAACCCAGTGGACGTTATCAAATGGCAGAGCTGATTGAAATCGGTGGTATTCAACCACTGATGAAAATATTACTGGCTCGGGGTTTATTACATGGCGATTGCTTAACCGTAACTGGTAAAACCTTAGCTGAAAATCTATCAACCGTAGAACCTTATCCTATCGATCAAGATATGATTTTACCGTTAGATAAACCGATTAAAAAAGACAGTCATTTAGTTATTTTACATGGTAATTTAGCGGCCGAAGGCTCAGTCGCCAAAATCACCGGCAAAGAAGGTTTGCATTTTACAGGCACTGCTAAAGTGTTTGATGCTGAAGAACAAGCCTTACAAGGTATTTTAAACGGTGATATTGTTAAAGGTGATGTGATTGTTATTCGCTATGAAGGCCCTAAAGGCGGACCGGGTATGCGAGAAATGCTATCACCCACTTCTGCTATTATGGGTAAAGGCCTAGGTAAAGATGTTGCATTAATTACTGATGGGCGTTTTTCTGGTGGTACGCATGGCTTTGTGGTGGGACATATTACCCCTGAAGCACATGTTGGTGGTGCATTAGCCATTGTTGAAAATGGCGATAAAATCAGCATTGATGCTGAAAACAATACTTTAACATTACATGTTGAAGAGGCTGAAATAGCCACGCGTTTAGAAGCATGGACACAACCTGCCCCTAAATATACTCGTGGCGTGTTAGCAAAATATGCAAAATTGGTAAACTCTGCTTCAGAAGGTGCAGTAACTGATAGTTAAACCGTTTTTGTCTGCTTTATAATATGAGAAGGCGGCTTATGAATATAACCGCCTTTTTTTATATCATTTTATTATTACTACTCAACGGCTGTAGTACCCCTTCTGCTAAATTTCATCAAACTGCCCTCGCTAAAAATTTCCATTTACAAAAATTAACTAACTCTCGATTTCAGCATATTATTTATCATAATACGCTAACAGAAAATCCTGATAACGATACCTTGCATATCTATCTTGATGGGGATGGCTCACCATGGATTAATCACCGTTGGATTGCCAAAGACCCTACCGCAAGAAATCCGCTTATTCTCGATTTAATGGCTCTCGATAAAAAACCCAGTATTTTATTAGGTCGCCCTTGTTATTATAGTTTGCATACCACACCAGCCTGTCATTTTCGTTTTTGGACTTCACATCGCTATTCTAAAGTCGTCATTCAATCAATGACTGAAACATTAAAACAATGGTTATGCACTCATCCACATATCAAAAAATTAGTTTTTATCGGCTATAGCGGCGGCGGTGCATTAGCGGTATTACTCGCCCCTTATTTTGATAATATCAAAGCCGTTATGACTATTGCAGCAAATTTAGATACGGATAGCTGGACAACATTACACCACTATACGCCTTTGTCGCATTCCCTAAATCCCATACAACAACCGCCCTTATCAGCGAGCATTAAACAAATACATATCGCAGGTAAAAATGATAATAATATTCCTGTAAGACTCATTCAATCCTATATTGATAAGCAATATCACGCACAATTAATCATTATAAAAAAACAAGCACATAGCCACTGGCAGCCTCATTGGCTTAAAATTCTTGATATAATTTAAAAAAACACCCTCTAAAAAGGCTCACACTATGTTTCGTTTACTCTTTTCCAAAGCATTTTTAATCCCTTTTTTAGCCATTATCATGGCATCTTGTAGTGCTCAACGTCCGCCAGATACAGGCAAGCATCTTGAAACAAGCAAAGCAGATAGTCTCTTTATTATCGATTGCCTACTACCTGGTCAAGTTAGAAAATTAGGGCAAAGTGCCATGTATATCACGGCTCGTCGCCCTATTAAAACCAATGCATCCGAATGTGAAATTCGTGGCGGTGAATATGTCGCCTATGATAGAGCTGATTTTAAAACCTCATTAAAAATTTGGCTTCCGCAAGCTAAAAATGGCGATGCAGAAGCACAAGCCTATGTCGGTGAAATTTATGAAAAAGGACTTGGTATCCCCGCTAATTATGGATTGGCAAAACAATGGTATGAAAAATCTGCCGCTCAAAATAATACCAAAGCCCAGCTTAATTTAGGCTATTTATACGAAAAAGGGTTAGGAGTGCCGCAAAATTTACCTCAAGCCATGATGTGGTATCAAAAAGCATCAGGATTAGAAAAGAGCAATATCCCTTTTACCGCTAATCTCAATAGTTCATCAACGGCTAACAATGATAATTTAAAAGATGAAATTAAATTATTACAATCTGCGTTAAAAAATAGTCGCCAAGAAACGAAAATTGCCAACCAGCAACTAAATACCACGCAACAAAATTTTATTCAACAACAAATACAGCTTGATCACTCCCAAAATGATTTAGCTAATTATAAATATCAATTAGCTAACGACGACACGGCTAAAGCAAGCGCATCTGAATTACAAAAAATTATTCAACAAAAAGAACAGGCTATTCTGCAACAACAAAATCAGCTCGATCAAGTAGAAAAAAATTATAATGAAAAGATTCTCTCTCTTAATAGACAACTTTCTAATACCCAAAAACGTGCTCAACAGATTAATAGTGAATTATTAAAAAACAAATCTTCTCAAAACAGCACCCAATCACAGTTATTAACTGCTGAAGCTAAACTGGCACAAACTGAAACAAAATTACTAAAAATTCAACAGCAATCGCAACAAGACTTACAGGTATTACGCTCTAATCATTATCAATTAAATCAAAAAATAAACACGGAACAAGATACGACTGAGCAAGCATTAGAACGTGTGCAACAGCAATTTATGCAGCAACAACAAACAAAACTCAAACA
>ENA-ORXI01002303-ORXI01002303.1-sediment-metagenome-genome-assembly--contig:-NODE-2303-length-13832-cov-3.483897_pt1 | contig 13832 bp, 9 predicted proteins | sample MGYA00237861_ERZ511468 | MGnify/ENA primary metagenome ERZ511468 (study PRJEB26299, sample SAMN06266213) | sediment metagenome | isolation source: Hudson Canyon methane seep mesocosm | place: USA:Hudson... | reverse complement strand
GAAGATGAGCATGTTAGTTACACCGCTGGTTACACTAACGTTCATGAGCTTGTGCCATGGAGAACGCTAACAGGTCGTCAGCAGTTCTATCAAGATCATAAGTGGATGCAAGCGTTTGGTGAGCAATTAATGTCTTACCGTCCACCTGTTGATACTAAAACAACAGAAGCGGTTAAAAACTCTAAGCCAAATGGTAATAAAGAAATCACCTTGAACTGGATCACGCCACATCAAAAATGGGGTATTCACTCAACTTACTCAGACAACTTATTGATGCTTACTCTATCTCGCGGTGGTCCAATTATTTGGATGAGTGAAGTAGATGCAGCTGAAGCTGGTCTTGAAGATAACGATTGGGTTGAAGTATTTAACGCTAACGGCGCTATTGCTTGTCGTGTTGTTGTTTCACAACGTGTTATGAAAGGCATGACCATGATGTATCACGCTCAAGAGCGTATCGTTAACGTACCTGGTTCAGAAATGACAGGTACTCGTGGTGGTCACCATAACTCAGTAACGCGTGTAATAATGAAACCAACACATATGATTGGTGGTTATGCACAACAATCTTGGGGCTTCAACTATTACGGTACAGTTGGTTGTAACCGTGATGAAATGGTTGTTGTTCGTAAGATGGATAAGATTGACTGGTTAGATGATGACGGCTATGAAGCTGGCAACACTGAAAAGTTACCTCGTCCTTTACCAACTAACCCAGATGAAGCTTAAGGAGTAGAACATGAAGATTCGTTCTCAAATAGGTATGGTACTTAACCTTGATAAGTGTATCGGGTGTCATACTTGTTCAATTACATGTAAAAACGTATGGACGTCACGTGAAGGCGTTGAATACGCTTGGTTCAACAATGTTGAAACTAAGCCTGGTATTGGTTACCCGAAAGAATGGGAAAACCAAGACAAATGGAATGGCGGCTGGATTCGTAAAGGCGACGGCAATATCGAACCAAAAATTGGTGGCAAATATCGTTTATTAGCTAACATTTTCGCTAACCCAAATATGCCTGAAATCGACGATTACTATGAACCGTTCGATTATGATTACCAGCATTTACACACGTCTCCAGAAGTGAAACATCAGCCAACGGCTCGTCCGCGCTCTGTTATTTCTGGTAAGCGTATGGAAAAAATCGAATGGGGTCCAAACTGGGAAGAAATTCTTGGTACTGAGTTTGAAAAACGCTCTAAAGACAAAAACTTCGATAACATGCAAAAGCAAATGTACGGTGAATTCGAAAATACATTCATGATGTATTTACCGCGTTTATGTGAACATTGTTTAAACCCTGCTTGTGTGGCTTCTTGTCCGTCTGGCGCTATTTATAAGCGTGAAGAAGATGGTATCGTTCTAATCGACCAAGAAAAATGTCGTGGTTGGAGAATGTGTATTTCAGGTTGTCCGTATAAGAAAATCTACTACAACTGGAAATCCGGTAAATCAGAAAAATGTATTTTCTGTTACCCGCGTATCGAAGCAGGTATGCCAACAGTTTGTTCTGAAACTTGTGTTGGGCGTATCCGTTACTTGGGCGTTATTCTTTATGATGCAGATAGAATCAAAGAAGTGGCTTCAACGCCATCTGAAACTGATCTTTATGAGAAGCAACTTGAAGTATTCCTAGATCCAAACGATCCAGCAATCATTGCGCAAGCACGTAAAGACGGTATTGCTGACTCAGTTATTGAATCAGCACAAAAATCGCCAGTGTACAAACTAGCGATTGATTGGAAACTAGCACTACCATTACACCCTGAGTACCGTACCCTACCTATGGTTTGGTATGTACCTTCACTTAGCCCTATTAATAGTGCTGTTGAGTCAGGTAACTTAGCTACTATTGGTAAAGCTGGCGTTATTCCAGATATCCGTGCTCTACGTATTCCGCTTAAGTATTTAGCGAACTTATTGACAGCTGGTGATGAAGAGCCTGTAGCTCGTGCTCTTGAGCGCCTACTTGCAATGCGTGCTTATAAGCGTGCAGAGAATGTAGAAGGTGTTGAAGATTTACAAGTATTAGCAGATGCTGGTTTATCTAAGAAACAAGCAGATGAAATGTATCGTTATTTAGCTATTGCTAACTACGAAGACAGATTTGTTATTCCTTCAGGTAAGCGCGAAATGAACGTACCAGAAGCTTACGGCGAAAAATCTGGTTGTGGTTTCACTTTCGGTAACGGCTGTAGCGATGGTCAAAATGGCGTCAACATGTTTGGCGGCAAAAAAGTTGCTAAACGTGACGTTATCAAAACCGTTAATGTAGGCTAGGAGAGAATTATGTTAATTCTTAAAGTTATTTCTAGATTGCTTGATTATCCAACAGCGGAGATGTTTGCCGCCAAAGATGAACTAAAAGCTATTGTTGAACAAACCGAAGAATTGACTAATCAAAACCGTACTCAGTTGCTTGATTTTATCGAGCAACTGACCGCTAGAGACATTTTTGATGCACAAGAAAGCTACGATCTATTATTTGATCGTGGCCGTGCATTATCTTTATTATTGTTTGAACACGTACACGGTGAATCTCGTGATCGTGGTCAAGCAATGGTAGATTTAATGAATGTTTATAAGACCAATGGTTTTGAAGTTAATTCATCGCAGTTACCGGATTACATTCCGTTATACTTGGAATTTTTAAGTGAACAAACGCCTGAGTACATTGAAGAATGGCTTGGCGATATTTGTCACTTAATGACCATGTTATCGGAACGTTTGATAGATAGAGAATGTTATTACTCTGTACTTTTTGATTCACTAATTGAAATTTCTGGCCAAGAGGTTAACCTCGAGGAACGAGCTGAAATTAGCGAAGCAGTGAAAGCAGAAGAGCGAGACGATACAGTCGAAGCTATCGATAAAGAATGGGAAGATAAAGAAATACGTTTTGATGATCCAATGGTAGGCGAATGCCCATCATCATCAGGAGTACAACAATCTCAACATTCACTCGATCCAAATACTGTTCATCAAGTACCGATTAAATGGCACGACGCAGATGCTGCACAAGTGCAAGGACTGTAAGGAAGAAATATTATGTCAAATTTAAATTTTTTACTATTTGGGATTTATCCCTACATTGCTATTGCCGTGCTTTTCATCGGTTCTTGGATCAGATATGACCGCGAACCGTACTCATGGAAAGCCGACTCTAGCCAACTACTAGATCAAAAAGGTTTCCGTTTAGCGAGTAACTTATTCCACATTGGTATCATCTTTGTACTATGTGGTCACTTTGTTGGTTTATTAACACCACACGCTATCTACCACGCTTTTATTTCAACAGCTAACAAGCAGTTATTAGCTATGGTAAGTGGTGGTTTCTTTGGTGTGATATGTTTAATCGGCTTAGTAATGTTACTTAAACGTCGTTTAACTAATCCACGTGTACGTGCTGTATCTAAAACCTCAGACATCTTTATCTTGGTTTTATTACTTGTGCAATTAATACTAGGCTTAATGACTATCTTTGCTTCAATGAGTCACTTAGACGGCAGCGTAATGGTTTTATTAGGTGATTGGGCACAAAGCATTGTTACTTTACAAGGTGTTGCGGCTGCAGAAGCTATGGTTACTGTAGGTATTATCTACAAGTTACATGTTTTTGTTGGTTTAACTATGTTATTAGTTTTCCCATTTACACGTTTAGTGCATGTGATCAGCGTACCAGTGAAATACTTTGCACGTAACTACCAGTTAGTTCGTCAAAGATAATTACTCTAATCAGTTAGTTATCTAAACGAATATCAATGGCGATTTTTATTTACTAAAAGTCGCCATTTCTTTAAATAAACTAAAGAATAAATATCGTTGAATCACTTGTATTTAGGTTTTTCACCCATATTTATTTAACATCATTTCAAAGTTAATTTGTATAATATACAAACGTAAATATAGCTAAGAGATTTACCTGTAGGTCGTACTTTAGTGCGACAAATTTTCACCGATTGATAGCATTGTCGGAATAAATTCCAACCTACAACAGAGCATTTACCTATATTTATTTAACAAACATATTTTTGCAGCTTGGCTGTATAGAGAGAGAGTAGTACAATTATGAGCAGTTCATGTGGCACAAATGAGCCAACCACCCCATCAAAAGAGCAATTACCCGTAATCACAGTTAACGGTGTTGCAATTGACGAAAAAGACTTAGCCAACGAGTTACAGTATCACCCAAATGAAAACTTTAACGTGGTTGTACAAAAAGCAGGCCAAGCCTTAGTTATTCGTCAATTATTAATTGAAGAAGCCAAAAAACAAGGCATTGATACTTCTAATGATGAAGAAGCAATGCAAAAACTTGTTGAGGATAATATTAGTTACGATGCACCTAACGACGATATTTGTCAGCGCTATTACGACAACAATAAAGAAAAATTTATGACCATGCCGTTAATGGAAGTGGATCATATTTTACTTGCTGCGGCTAAAGATGATGTTGAAGGTCGTGATGCGGCCAAAAGCAATGCAAGCGTTATTATTTCACAGTTGCTGCAAGAGCAGAAAAATGGCGAGCCATCGAGCTTTGCTGCACTTGCCAAAGAATACTCAGCTTGCCCATCAAAAGAAAGTGGTGGTAACTTAGGTCAGTTAAGTAAAGGTCAAACCGTACCTGAATTTGAACGCCAACTAATGCCATTATCAGAAGGATTAAGCGATAGAGCGTTAGAGTCTCGCTATGGTTTTCATGTCGTGAATATCAATCGTAAGATTGATGGTAAACAACTAGAGTACGATATGGTGAGCGACAAAGTACGTGGTTATTTAGTCAACAGTGCTTCTCATCTTGCAATACAAGCTTACATTCAGAGCTTAGTTGAGCAAGCTGAAATTATGGGTGTACCAATTAAATTCGATGAAGAGAATGTTCATATTTAATTCTGACCTTGGGTTAGTATTATCAACCCAAAATATAAAGCAGTAAGTGGCAAGAAAAATGTCACTTACTGCTTTTTTGTTTTTACTTCCTCGTTATATCGCTTTTTACTAATAAATTTTTGTAAATAACTTAATTTGTTTTGTTCGATATTTAACCACCTAATACTGTACATAATCGTACTTTCTGTCTATACCTAAGAAGTTAACCTCTTTTAGGGAGAGACCCTATGAAAACGAAAATACCCCAATTGATTGAAAAACTTTGTGATGAAAAGCATGCAGGCAGTGCCCACTGTGACGTAGCTAGCTCTCAGGTTAGGCTTGTAAATATCCCTATTCCTATTCATTTATTTCATGAACTAGAAACAATAGCATCAGAATATAATCGAGATTTAAATTGTTTGGCAGGTGATTTTTTAACACTTGCACTTGAAGAAGCAATTGAACATATTCCAATGCAAGAAAAGGCGCATTTACATAATGTTATGCACTCTCATGAACATGTCGAAGCTGAGTTACAAAAGCAGCATTGTAACTATGATGCAGGAGGTTCCTAGTCCTTATCAAATTGCTAACAGCAAGCTTTAGCGGTATTAATATTTTTTGTGATAATGATATTAAACTTAAAATATTATAGAAAGTTGTAGATACCAAGCATACTAACTTTGCTTGGTATCTAACATTCTTGCGGGCATAAAAGTGACTGCCGCACATACTATTAAAGCTAATGCTGCCACGTTAATCACCATGGCATAATTATCTCCCCCTAAAAGCAATGCTCCTACCATAGGCCCAGTTGCTAACCCCATTTTTGAAGCAAAGCCGCCTAGCGCTGCCAGTTGCCCTGCTTTATCGAACTCAGAGCAAATGCCGAACATATAAGGCAAAGTAAATGCCCAAGTGATGCCGATAATAACATTGGCAATTAAATAAATTTGCTCATTTTCGCTATAATGTAAAACCCAACTGGCAATAGCTGTTATTAGTATTGCAGCAACGAGTGGTAAAGTTCGACCAAACTTGGTTCCTATAATTATTACCAAGAAAGCACCTAATAAAGCTATCCAGCTAGCTAAAGCTAATGCAGGGCTCATAAATTGAATCGTCAATCCTTCTACCTTTCCTAGGCCAATCATGTACGCGAATAGACCCATATTAGCGGCTTGAAAAAGAAAAATACCAAACAAGTTTAGCGACAGTGGTACTCGTTTTATGGTGGTGTCGGCATTATTGGCAACATCGATATCTTCAATGGCATAATGTGGAATAAAGGGCATCATCACTAATGTCACTAAGGTAAACGCGATTAACGAAATAAAAAGAGCGCTTATACCAAAATTTGGTACCAGCTCTGGTAAGTACATCAAACCTAAGCCGCCCAAGCCCCACTGAATAAATAATAAATAGCCAAAGGTTTTATCTGCTTCATTAGTTCTTGAAATAATGCCAAAACCAATCCCCACTAATAGACCACCAACCAAACCATGTATGAAGCGAATGGAGATCATTATTTCGGGACTGGCTATAAACATACAGGTGGTATCAATAGCAACTAGAGCAACCAATAAAACATAAGACCATGAACGCCAATTAATACGTTTAATAAGAAAAACAGCAGTTAATGCCCCTATGGCGGCTCCATATAGATTGGCAGAACTAACAAACCCTGCCTGTTGATTGGTAAAGTCTAATGCATCTTTAAGACTACTTACTACCGCAGGCATAATATTGATATAGAATATCCCGGCAGTAGTTAAAAATGCCAGCATTACTCGAGCAAGAATACCATGGGGATCTACTTGAAAATTTGCTTTACCCGAAGAGATATTACTGTCTTTTATTATGTTGGTTTGTGTCATAACTGATTCTCATTTTGACTGTTCTTACAAATCGGCGAAATGGTATTAAGCGTTTGAATTGCCTCTCGCCAAATATATTGGTCACTATCACTAAAATAGTAATATTGCAGTTCATTGCTCGCTAGAACTATCGATATCCCTCCATAACCCAGCATATACGGTAGCCAAGTTTCGGCACTACAGTTAAGGAGTTTGCTAACATTCTGTCGCCAAAAACCATGTTGATAGTGAATAAAGTCATAGTTGGACTTCATTGCTGTATTTGATCTTCCTTTTTGCATTACTAAAGTTAACTCTTCACTATTTAATATTGTGTTTGAATGAATAACAGTTGTTTGTTTACTGATAAATAGTAACAATTTGGCTATGTCGTCAGCAGTAAAAAATAAACCATAGCCAGTAAAAGCTTGAGCAAAATTATCACTGGTTCGTCTAGTTGAATAAGCGGTGTCGCTCAAAGATAGCGGCAACCAAATTTTCTCGGCTAATACATGGTCAAATATATCAGCGCCAACCCCTAATTTAGCTTTGATATATGCGCTTAAAGCAGTGCCTAATAAGTAGGTATCAGAAGTGTGATAAACAAATTTCGTCCCTGGAGTACTCTTACGTGGAAAGTACTGACAGCTATAGTTGATTTTTTGTTTGTGCGTATTTGCGCCAAAAAATAGTTGGCTATGCTCAGCACCTTCATCACTGCTGTGACCTGATAAAATATAATTACCGGTAGACATATTAAGTAAATGAGAAAAGGTTACCTGTTGCCATTGCTCGCCTGAGCATTCTTTTACCCAATCAGAAACTTTTTCACTGAAAATATCAGGAAATTGTTTTGCTAAATACATCATTGTCACACCACCAAATAAAGATTTAGCTGTTGAATAGGAGGGCAAAACCAATTGTTGGCAAAAAGGATAATTTCCAGCTCTGGTAGTACAAGCTGAAATGTAGTGATTTCCTTGATAAATTACTCCGTAACGGCTCATGTCAGCTTCTTTTATGGAAGATGCTAAGGCTACTTTTGACAGCTCTAATTGTGGGAATGTCTTCTTAATTACTGCTAGCGGTTTCGTAGGCAAAGTACTGTACTGCTCTTGTTGATAGCGAGAAATAATTTGTATTTTTGAGTCAATTTGTCGTGGCTGATAATCCACTGAACCTGTCCCCCAAAAGTCTGCTTTAAAATAAATGCAGGTTTCGCTACTTATTTGATAATAAAAGTCTGAGCTAATGACTTTAGTAATACCTTCCTTATTAAGCAAAAAACTGACAACACCATTGTGAACACAGTTTTGGTTTTTTTCGACTAGCGCAAAAGGCATGGCAACACGGAAAAATCCTAGGTCGCCTTGTTCTTGCCAAATTTTGCCTACCCCAAGGATATAGTCCCAATGCTTATTTTGACTTAGCGTTAAACGACGTATGGTTGGAATTATTTTGTCACCACTTTGCACAAAATCAAAATTTAGTGCTGGGATAACTTTTCTGTTATTTGAAAAATCATCAGGCCGGGTCTTTTTCTCAAATCGGTAAAGATCATTTTCATCAGTTAACGCTAAATTGCTTCTATTGATATTCGGGGTTAAAACAATGCTTCCTTCAAAACTGACCTCATCAATTGAAGTACTTTCGAAAGAGTTTGAGGTTAATGGATTTACTTTTCCTTGTGGTAAAAATGCAGTTAAAGGCAAGGGTTGAGTATTAGTTGCATTAGTCCGATTACTAAGTAACTCGTTGGCTGTCAGCAATGTTCGCTCAACACCTTTTACAGCAAAGGTAGGCTGACATATCAATAAAAAGAGCGAGTAAGCTATTAGCGCCTTCAGTGTGATTGGCTGAGTCGGAAACATTGTGACTAATCGCAATGGACACCTGCTTGCTCTAATTGCTGCTTTAATGGAGCGAGTTGCTGCTCATATTTACGCCATTTTTGTACTGAATCTTTGTGGATCGGCTGCCTTACTTGACTGGCACTGGCTGTTGTTACTGCCGCATCATTATTTTGCATATCTCCATATTTTTCTTGCCATGGTAAATCGCAAAATTGATATAACTGCTCAGCTATTTTCGTCGGTTCAGTCACAAGCTGTTCATAGCTTACGTTATGAATATTTAACTCAGTTAATTGCTGCCAATGAGCCATGAGCTTTTTATAGGCGATGAAATATTCAGCCAATTCTTTTTGTTCGTATGAGAAAGGATATGCTTGTTGAAATAGTGTTTTAAAAACTGCATAACAAGTATCCATAGGATCTCTTGTCACATGAATGATTTTGGCATGAGGCAAAGCTTTTTGAATCAACCCTGTATATAAGAAGTTAAAAGGTAACTTGTCAGAGAAATAATGTAGGTTTTTACCTAGGCCTAAATGAGCAAACTGAGCTCTTACGCTAGCAAGATAATCATCACCAAGCTTTTCAAAATCTATCTGACTTGCTGCCTTAATAAATTGCTGCTTGTTTTTAATTTCAGCGCCAAACTTTTGCTGAACTTGTTCAGTCAATAACCTTGAAAAATCATCCAGTTCCCCTGCGTTTAGTACTGTTTTTCCAGTAGATAAGACTCGATCTATTAAGGTTGAGCCAGTGCGGGGCATGCCAATAATAAATATAGGGGTTAACTTTGTTTCTGAAACTCTATTTTGCTTAATTGTTGGTGCTTTTAGCCACCAATGTTGGTCAAAGTGGTGACTTATATCTGCCATAATATCTTGATCTTGTTTGATATTATACTCAATATATTGACGACGTGCTTTTGTCCCTTGTTGTAAATTCTCAAATGATTTAGCAAACTCACCAAGGTCTTCATATGACTTTGCCAAAGCGAAGTATATTTGCACTCTATCTTTTGCGGTTAATTGTTTCGCCGAGCCATTTTGTTCAAGCAATACTTCTAATGATTTAATGTAATTATGCTTGGCTGTTTGTTTTCTTACATCAACTCTTAAGGCATGGGCATCTATATCATCTGCATTGTATTCGATGGCTTTAGTTAAATAGGCTTCAGCTTGCGCTAAGTTTCCTGAATATCTATAGACAGCGGCCAAACTATAATGGTGAGTATGATTGCTAGGATCTAATGAAATTGCTTTTTGATAATGCTCAATTGATTGTGCGTATAAATGAATTTGCGAAAATAATAGCGCTATTTGGTTGTGCTGTGTGGCTGATAGCGTCAAGTTTTCCAAAGAGAGTAAACTAGATTTCACTTGCACTATTTCACGTGAATTATAATAAGTATTCGCTAAAGATATTTTCCACGGAATTTGTGTTGGTACCAATTTACAGGCATTTTTAAAACTCTGTTTAGCTGCTTTTAAATTGCCTATAGCTAAGGCTACTTGCCCGGTGTAGTGCCAGCCTTCGCCGTTATTAGGATGCAATTTATTTAGGTGCTGACTAATTTTTATCGCATCATTTGTTTGATTATTGCGTAAAAAGTCCCATCCTTGAGAGAGTAGCGCTTTAACTAATGAGTTTTGATTTGTTTGCTTCATATAATGATTACAAATTTGTTTTAGCAATTATACCAATTAACTTATCAAAGCAATGGCTGGATAAACACCATATTTTCACTTCAATGAAAATATGGTGTTGCCGTTATTCATTAATTCATTTCTCAACAACGAGTTAGTTGAATTGATAAGATACCGATACACCAATTGTTCTTGGACTAGCGATATAGTCTTTTTGGTTATTACCATAGTAATTTTCGAATGCACCCGTATCTGATGACAAATAAGTATTAGGGTAACTACCAGTAACCCCCTCTTCATTGGTTAAGTTTTTCACATAAAGCGATAATGCCCAGTTATCTTTAAGGAACAGAAGCGAAGCATTCCATATTGCAAAGCTGTCAAATTCATCCCATAACTGACTCGTAGGTTGGACAGAGTTAACCGAGTCAGATTGATAATAACCTGATAATCTACTTGTCATTTCAATGGTGTTAGTGATCTCTGTAACATGGCTTAAGTTAACAGAAACTACATGTTCAGCAACACCAGGAAGTCTAGCACCCGCTTCAGAAATAACATTTTCATACTGAGGTGCAATTAAGTCTTCTGTTAATTCTGCTTTGGTATATGAATAACCCATTCTCATATGAAGCGAGTCGGTTAATGCCATGCTTGCTTCTAATTCTAAACCCGAGGTTTCAGCAGCATCACCATTTTGTGCCATAAAGAAGCTCCACCATGCCGTGCCTGTATTTAGCTGTGGATCGTCCCACTTCACCATGTTAATATCAGCCGAGTAAGTAATAGAATTTGCATAACCTTTAATACCAATTTCATAATTACGCACGGTATCTTTTTCAAATATTTCAATTGTTTCTGGATTCGGCTCAGCAAAAGGGCCATCAACAGGAACAGCATTTGAACCGCCTCTTCTAAAACCTTCAGAGTACGTGGCATATGTCATGGTGTTATCGTTAATGTCATAAGAGATATTTAATTTTAACAAGACATCGCTTTCTTCTTGCGTTGGAAATGCCTCAGGCTCAATAACAGCAGGTTGACCATAATAGGCATTGATGGCGGTATTATTTTTTAAAGTATTGTCAAACCAACGAGCACCAGTTGTTACTCTAAAGTCATCAGTGACTTTAAATGTCATCTCACCGTACAGCGCTAAATCTTTAAAACTTTCATCGCGAATATAAGTAAAGTCTTTATCGGTTGGTGCGCCAACCCACCAAGACCAACAATCAGATTCTCCTGTGAACTCATTACAAGCAACACCGTATTCTTCAAGCCCTCTAAGATGACTGAAGTTAGTGGTTTGACGCTCTTGATCCATGTAATAGATACCGGCTGTCCAATCGATAAAATCACTGTCGTCGGTATTGGAAACTAATCTAAACTCTTGCACAAAAGCATCTTCACTAAAGCCAGCTTCTACATGTGATGCTGGTCTTGGGTTGCCTCGATACCAAGCGTTGTACCAATCACGTCCGCCTGAAACCCATAAGCCAGTGTTATCACGCCAGCCATTACCTTCATGTTCGTATAAAGAGGTACTAGAGGTTAATGTTGCAAAGCCTAGATCAGCCGTTACTTCTAAACTGGTGAGTGATACATCACGTTCAGACTCTTCTAACAATGCCGAGCCATTCTCATATTCACCGTACTCATTGCCATTGTAGTCAGCGCCTTTAGTTACCGCACGTCGACCACCAATCTCATCACTTTGGTTATGATAAGTTAAAACAAGCTCTACATCATCGGTAACTTCCATACCAAAAGCAGCTTTTAAATAAGTTATTTCAACGCTGTCGACATCGTCTTTGCTGTGATAACAAGAGCCATTAACAAGAATTTCTCCTGTAGTCAGAGAACTGTCAGCAACTTCTTTACAACTACCATCGTCAGCTTCAACTAACGGAATGCCTCCGCCATCGAGTTGGTATAGACCTACTTGATCAATAACACCAGCATTATCTATTCGCCCAACAGCAAACCTTACCGCTGAAGTATCAGAAAGAGGCATATTAAACATGGCATCAAAATTCATATTTTGACCATCTGAGCCATCAGTTTTACCAAAATCAACTTTAATTTTTCCTTCAGTTAACTCGTAATCAGGCTTATTCATGATATAACGCACTGTACCACCTAGTGCGCCAGAGCCGTATAAGGTTCCTTGTGGCCCACGAAGTACTTCAACCCGTTCAATATCTTTTATCAGAAAGTTGGCAAAAATAGGTGTGCTATCTACATAGGTAGAAACCGTTGGAGCCGTTGATTGCCCAACATTGGCACCTGAAACACCATTTTCAACATTAACACCACGGATAACCATGCTATTGGCTGTACCACCGTTTCGATAACCTCTATCAATAATGGTAATGCCTGCAACAGTGCGAAGTAACTCTGCGCTGTCGGTGATGTTTTGTGATTCAATATCACTTCCCAAAACTGAAGATATATTAAAAGGCAACTCTTCTTGTAATACCGTTCTGTGAGTAGCTGTTACTTCGATGCGTTCTATTTTAGAATCTTCGCTTTCTGCTGCACTAGTACTATATGGTAGCAATGACATTACTAATGACGCACTAACGGCGCTTGATATCATTGATTTGTTGAAGGTGGCTTTTTTCATGTTGTGTTCCCCAAATATATTGTAGTTTTTTTAGACTGAATTGAGAGTAGATCAGACATTTATTTTATCGTAGTACCAGTTCGTCGGGACTTGTGGGTCCAGTTTTGGCAAATACCTTAATTGTTATTTCGGTATTTTTAATGCCCCCATTTTTTTCAAGTGACTGTTTTTCTTGTTTTTATCTTGATAGACACTAAAGCTTACCGGGTTATCTCTAAAACTCTTTAATGGTTGGCCAAGTTTGTGTAGGCCGTTTTCTCTATTTCGGCGTACACAAGCAAAATCTATTTCAATGGGGATGACTTCATCGACAATACCTGCTTGATAAATAATATTACCCTCGGGTCCTACAGCAATGGATTGTCCATTACCTAGTTCTCCTGCGCTATTTATAGTCATTACATAACATTGATTAGTGGCAGCTGTGGCTTGCGCCATAATGAGTTCTATGGGCCTGTCGATTGTGCCGGTTAAGGTGGGATATATAAGCGCTTCAGCACCCATACTTGTTAATTCTCTTGCTACTTCTGGAAACCATAAATCATAACAAATGGCGACACCAATTCTTCCTTGAGGTACATCAAAAACAACAAAGTCACTGCCGGGTGATATGCCTTCTTCATAAGGATAAAAAGGATAAATTTTACGATAGCGTTCAATAACTTTGCCTTTGTTATTAATAACAGAGGTGGTGTTGTAGATCTGATCGCCTTCTTGTTCATATTGAGATCCAGGAATTAACCAAAGATCATGTTTTTTAGCAAGTTGACAGTAGAAATTTTCAGCAATACTTGGAAAGGTAGTGGCATATTTTTTTTCTGGTCCATAGCTGCAAAGCTCACTGAGAACAATCATATTGAGCCATGGAAAACGTTGTTTTATTTTAATTATTTCTTCGCCTAGCGCAATAAGGTTATCACCGCATGGCATGCTAAGCTGTAATCCAGCGATTGAAAAATGGCTCATACAATTACT
>ENA-ORXI01002300-ORXI01002300.1-sediment-metagenome-genome-assembly--contig:-NODE-2300-length-13849-cov-3.715582_pt1 | contig 13849 bp, 9 predicted proteins | sample MGYA00237861_ERZ511468 | MGnify/ENA primary metagenome ERZ511468 (study PRJEB26299, sample SAMN06266213) | sediment metagenome | isolation source: Hudson Canyon methane seep mesocosm | place: USA:Hudson... | reverse complement strand
TGGGTGGTACAAAGCCTATCTTTGAGTTGAACCCTGAGCATCCAATGGTTGAACGTTTAAAAGCTGAATCGGATGATAGCCAATTTAATGATTGGTCATCGATCTTGTTTGATCAAGCATTATTAGCTGAAGGTGGTTCTTTAGAAGATCCTGCAAGCTATGTTAAACGCTTAAATGAGTTGTTATTAACATTAACTAAATAGTCTTTAATACTTGAAATGTAGGTCGGTATTTTAATCCGACATGTTGGACTAAAGTCCAACCTACGCAGGTAATAATGTAAAATGCTGGGTAGTGATCTATCCAGCATTTTTTTTGGAAAATTTTTATGAACGATACAACATCTGATACTGCTGAGTTTCAGTCTGATAATTTACAACGATTTATTTTTGATAATGCCCCTGTTCGTGGTGAATGGGTTCACTTGTCGGAAAGCTGGCAGCATGTAATTCAACGACGTGACTACCCACCTGCAATACGTAACCTTCTTGGGGAAATGATGGCAGCAGCGGCATTATTAGCCGCGACGGTAAAAATTAAAGGGCGTTTAGTTTTACAAATAAAATCAGCAGGCCCTGTGAGCTTAATGATGGTCGAATGTACCAGTGAAAACACCTTACGTGCCTTTGCACAATGGGATGGGCATATTACTGATGATGCAAGCTTAGTTGAAATGACGAGTGAAGGCGCATTAGCAATTACTATTGATGCGGAAGGATCTAAACAACCTTATCAAGGTGTTGTCAGCCTTCAAGGTGATTCGATCGCGGATGTATTAGAAACGTATTTCAAGCAATCTGAACAATTAGAAACACGTATTTGGCTCGCTGCAGATTCTAATGTGGTTTCAGGTTTGTTTTTACAACAGTTGCCTGGAGAAAAAGAAGATAAAGAACTTGATGATGAACACTGGTCTCGTTTAAGTCAGTTAGCAGCAACGATTACAACAACCGAATTGTTAGAACTAGGAGCGGGTACACTATTACACCGCTTATTTCATGAAGAAGAATGTCGCTTACTTTCAGTAACCGATCTGAATTTTGCGTGTGCCTGTTCAAGAGAACGCGTTGCTGAGACGATCAATTTATTGGGGCAAGAAGATGCCTTTGATTTACTTGAGGAACAGGGGAAGATTGAAGTAGCCTGTGAGTTTTGTAATGAACACTATTATTTTGATAAAGCAGATGTCACAGAGATATTTACCGCTTCACAGCATGTAGAATCAGAATCAAAAACCATTCACTAGATTTTGCTATTTTAACGTGCAATAATTCTTTTATTATCATTCTCTAATATTCAGAGGCGTTCAGAATGGCACATATAATTATAATTGGTGCAAGTACGGGAGGATTACCAGCAGCGTATGAAGCTCGAGCTGTTTTGGGCAAAGAACACGACATTACCGTTGTTTCTAATACACCTGTATTTCACTTTGTGCCAAGTAACCCATGGGTTGCTGTTGGATGGAGAGAACGTAAAGATACTTCATTCGAAATTGAACCTTATTTAAAGAAAAAGAACATTGTCTTCTCATCGGCAGGTGTCACTGAAATTCGGGCTGAAGAAAATCAACTTGTATTAGGTGATGGAGCAACACTTAACTATGATTATTTAATTGTAGCAACGGGGCCCAAACTCGCCTTTGATGAAATTGAAGGGCTGGGTCCAGAAGGGTATACGGAATCTATTTGTAGTCTTGACCATGCTGAAAAAGCCTATGAGTCATGGCTAGAATTTGTAAGAAACCCTGGGCCGATTGTTGTTGGTGCCGTTCAAGGTGCATCTTGCTATGGGCCTGCGTATGAGTTTGCCTTTATTTTGAACCGCGCCTTACGCAAAGCAAAAATACGTGACAAGGTGCCCATGACATTTGTAACCGCAGAACCTTATATCGGTCATTTAGGTTTGGGTGGTGTAGGGGATTCAAAAGGCTTATTAGAATCTGAATTTAGAATGAACGATATTAAGTGGATCACCAATGCGAAAGTGGCGCGAGTTGAAGCGGGTCAAATGATGGTTGAAGAGGTTAATGATCAAGCTGAAACTATTAAAACACATCAGCTTCCGTTTGATTTCTCGATGATGCTACCTGCATTTAAAGGTGTTGATTGTGTGGCAAACTTAGGTGATGAGGTTGTTAATCCTCGTGGCTTTATTAAAGTGGATGAATTTCAACGCAATCCAAAATATCCTAATATTTATGGTGTCGGTGTCTGTATTGCTATCCCACCAATAGAAGCAACCCCATTACCTGTGGGTGCACCTAAAACAGGCTATATGATTGAAAGTATGGCTACTGCATCAGTTGATAATATTAAGTTAGCTATTGAAGGTAAAGATGCTACCGCTAAAGCATCATGGAGTGCTATTTGTTTAGCAGACTTAGGACATACTGGCACAGCATTTGTTGCTATTCCTCAGAATCCACCGCGTAATACGGCATGGATGAAAAAAGGAAAAATGATGCGTGTCGCTAAAGTAGGCTTTGAAAAATACTTTATACGAAAAATGAAACAGGGCTCTTCTGAACCTATTTTCGAAAAATATATCTTAAAATCACTTGGGATTGAGCGGCTGAAATAAGATATATTGAGACTGTTCTTAACGCAGAGATGGCAGAAAAGACGACTCGTGCAAAGGTCTCATATTCATGTACCATGAGTATAAATATCAGTCGGATGCTATCTACTTCCAATGAAGACTTAAATTAGTTTTAGCTTTTTTTATTTTAATATTATCTAATGTAAATTAAGTTATCAGCTACGATTATTTCCTCGTAAAATGTTTACTTATTGATGTAAGGTTTAGGTGAAAATGCTGAAGGTCGTTTACAGTAATAATATGGTTCAGCTAGCTGCTCACTTAGCTGAACAACAAAAATCTCAGCCATTAGCACCATTAGAAGCTGAAACAGTAATTGTTCAAAGTAATGATTTATCTCGGTGGTTATCACTCTTTTTGGCTGGGCAACATGGAATCGTCAGTCATATCGACTTTCCTTATCCTTCTGCTTATATATGGGCATTATTTCGGAAACTATTACCTAATGTACCCCAGCAGTCAGGCTTTTCTACCGATGCTATGGCATGGCGAATTTTTGAATTATTACCAAGCTGTCGACATAAAAGTGGTTTTGAGCCCATTGATGCTTATTTGGGCGAAAGTACCGATACAATAAAAATGTATGCTTTAGCACATGGTATTGCAGATAGTTTTGATCAATATCTTATGTATCGGCCTGACTGGATCCAGGCATGGGAGCAAGGAGATGCACCCCATTGGCAAGCCATGTTATGGCAGATGTTAACGGCAGGTGATGAACCCGCTATGCATCGAGCTAATTTATTAACTCAATTGCATGACTATTTAGCGACAGCGGAGCAGCGTCCTAAACAGTTACCTTCAAGAATCAGCATTTTTGGTATTTCAGCATTGCCTCCCGTCTATATGGATTTATTTGCTTTAATAGCGAATCACTGTGAGATGACGCTCTACTTCTTATCACCCAGCGCCGACTACTGGGGTGATTTATTAGATCAAAAAACACAAACTAAACGTTTAATTGAATCTCCTGAACAACAAAGCTATTTAACAGTTGGACATCCTTTATTGTCTAATCTTGGTAAACAAGGTCAAGAGTTTTTTGAACAATTGCAAAGCTATCAGCCAGAAGAACTGACGCTCTTTATGCCACCACAAGAAACTTTTTTATTAGGGCAATTGCAGAGTGATATTTTTAATTTGCGCGATGTTCAACTTGAAGAGCTTAAGCGTTCAATACTGCCTGATGATGATTCAATCAGTATTCATTCTTGTCATAGTGCCATGCGTGAAATTGAAGTATTGCATGATCAATTATTAGCATTATTAGAACGCCACCCTGAATTATCACCGACTGATATTGTTGTGATGACACCTGATATTGATTTATACACGCCTTGGATTGAGGCCGTATTTTCTTGTACTCAAGCTGAACATCGCATTCCTTATGGTATTGCTGATAGTGGTATCAAATTACAAAGCCCAATTTTAGCGGCATTTTCAAGCTTATTGCAGTTACCTCAATCTCGGTTTGATGTTGAAAGCATCATGGGATTATTATCCTGCCCAGCAATTCAGCATCGTTTTAGCTTAGATGAAGAGCAACTTGAACTTATCCGCCGGTGGTTACGTGAAACATACACTCGGTGGGGATTATCTGCACAAGATAAAGCAGATCTGGATTTACCAGAAATTGATGCAAATACATGGCGAGCAGGGTTGGATCGTTTATTGTTAGGTTATGCCATGCCTTTATCTACTGATGATGAAGTACTGTTTGATGGAAAGCTAGGTTTTAATGGCATCACGGGTGATCGTGCTGACACAATGGCTCAACTATGTGCCTTTATTAATAAGCTTGATCGTTACCGGAAACTATTAAAAGCATCGCTGGATGCAAAGCAATGGCAGCAAAACTTACTTCGATTGCTTGATGATTTTTTCCTGATCCCCAATAACAAGCTAAAGGAAGATACTGAATTAACATTGATCAGGAAAACCTTAGACTTATTTGTTGAAACTACAGAATTGGCAAATTATTCACCAAAAATGAATATCGACTTAGTTACTGAGTGGATCAAAGGACACCTTGATAAAGAACAAACACAAACACGCTTTATGGGCCAAGGTGTTACCTTTTGTGGCATGGTGCCAATGCGTAGTGTTCCTTTCTCAGTCGTTTGTTTAATCGGCATGAATGATTCCAGTTACCCTAGAAGGCAAGCCGTAGCAGGCTTTGACCTTTTATCAGAAGCTAAACATTTCAGGAAAGGCGATCGCAGCCGTCGAGATGATGATCGTTATTTATTTTTAGAATCAATTTTATCGGCACAATCACATCTTTATATTAGTTATGTGGGAGCCGGTATTAGTGATAATGCGACTATTCCTCCTTCTGTTTTAGTCAGTGATTTGCGTGATGTGTTACAGCAAAGTTTTGAGACTGATGATGGTCATGATATTTGGCAGAAGCTATTAACATCTCATCCACTGCAATCCTTTAGTCGACGCTATTTTGATCAGAAAGAGAGTCATTTATTTAGTTATGTAACAGCACATTGCCCACCTAAACTTAAAAAGAGTCAATTGGAGCCATGGTTTGCATCGTCACTGCCTGAAGCTAATGAGTCAGCACAACATATCAATTTACATCAACTCCTCAGCTTTTTTAGTCATCCAGGTCGTTATTGTTTACAACAACGTTTGGGATTAAGGTTAGATGCGGATGAGGAACAGTTAGAAATACGAGAACCCTTTTCCCTTGATGGCTTGCAAGCATGGAAGTTAAGACAACAACTTTTAGACTATCGTTTACACGATAAAAATATAGCGGATGCCAAAGCGAACATCCAAGCAACAGGCGCTTTACCCCATGCGTATGTGGGAGAAGAGATATTTGATAAGCAGCTTGAAAAAGTGGATAGCTTTGCCGAGAAATTGATGCCTGATTTCCCCGATGAATTTTTAAGCCCCGTTCCCTTTGAGCTAAGTTTAGGAGAATTTATCTTATCAGGACAATTAGAAGGAATAACAGTAGAGGGAGGATTTGATTACCGAATGGGAAAGACGAAAGGAAATCAACTACTCACCCTATGGTTACGTCATTTAATATTAAATAGCTTAAAAATGAGTGGGGTTCAGTGTCAAAGTCGCTTAATAACGGAAGATAATGACTACCATTTTCAGCCGGTGGCAGAGGCTAAAGTCCTACTGCAAGAGTTACTAAGTTATTACTGGCAAGGATTACATGCGCCTTTACCTTTCTTTTCAAATACTAGTTATGCATTTGCTAAAGCGCATTTAAATGGAGGGAGAGCCAATCCAGAAATCGCCATGAACACTGCGTGGCGTGGCGGGAAGTTTCAAACAGGTGAAATGGAAGATTTATATTATCAACAACTTTATGCTTCCCCGCCGTTAGATGATGAATTTAAAGAACTGGCTTTAGCTGTATATCAACCTTTGCAAGCTCACCTTTTGGATGGAAAGTTATGACAAGCTTTGATCCTCAAACAGTCACTTTAGAAGGCTTAAACCTAATTGAAGCTAGTGCTGGCACAGGAAAAACATATACCTTAGCAGAATTGTATTTACGGTTGATTCTCGAAAAAGATCTTGATGTTAAGCAGATTTTAGTCGTGACTTATACTCGTGCAGCAACGGAAGAGTTACGAGATCGTTTGCGTCAAAAGCTGGTGGATGCACGGGATGAGTTGCAAAAAGATCCTGTTGATCGCGTTATGTTGGCGAATATTGTTGAGAGTGAAGAGCTTCGTTTAACTAATTATAAATTAATGGCAGCTATTCAAGGCTTTGATGAGGCCGCTATATTCACTATTCATGGTTTTTGTCAGCGGGTCTTGAGTGACTTTGCTTTTGAGAGTGGTTTACGGTTTGATCTGGAACTGATTGGTGATGATTTAGCCATGTTACAGTCGGCAACCGATGATTTTTGGCGACGTGAAGTGTTAACCGCCGATAAGAATTTAGTTGCTTATTTATTATCTAAGAACCAAACACCGGAGACACTTCTAAAGTCAGTTAGGAGCTTAGTAGGCAAACCTTATATTGATTGTTTACCTGTCGTTGAGATGGATGTGGAACACTATTCTGAACAGGTAAATAATGGATTTAAACGTCTTAAAAAAGTATGGCAGAAAGAGCATGAGCAGGTCGTTGAGGCTTTAAATAATAAGTCCTTATTGATGGGGAATCGTTATCGAGCAACGAGTGTAGCTGGCTGGTTGCACTCGTTGGCAGAAATGATGAGCCAAGCATCAATGCCAACTGTTTTATTTGATGCATTTGAACGATTTACCACAGGAAAATTAGAAGAGGCACTAAAAAAAGGACAGCATTTACCAGCGTTACAATTTTGGTCTGAATGTGAGTTGTTGATGGAGCATTATCAATTACTACAGCAGGCGCGCGAGCTGAAATTACAAAGTTTACGCCATAAGCTATTAGTGTCACTACAAGCCTCTCTTCCCCAGCAAAAACTACAGCAACAGGTGCAATCGTATGATGATTTGCTTATTAACCTTGAGCTGGCATTAAAAGGGGATCGTGGTGATTGGTTGGTTGAAAAATTACGTGAACGTTATCAAGCGGCATTGATTGATGAGTTTCAAGATACCGATCCGATTCAATATGCTAGCTTTAACCGTATTTATGCTGATAGTGGTTTGCCTACATTTTTAGTAGGCGATCCTAAGCAAGCTATTTATAGTTTTCGTGGTGCGGATATTTTCACTTACCTTGAAGCTAAATCTAGGGCGGAGCATGAACATACGTTGACGACTAATTGGCGTTCTCATCATCAATTAGTGTCAGCCGTTAATCGCATTTTTGAGCAAAATTCAGAACCTTTTATTTATCAAGATATTCCTTTTTACTCGGTGGGTTCAGCGCGGAAAGGAGCCCCAGCATTAACGATTTTGGGAGTTGATTCTGCACCGTTACAATTCAGGTGGGCTAATGCAACCAAGCCGATGACAAAAAAAGAGCTGACAGCGATTGCTGCAATGGAGACAGCAGATGAAATCGCACAGCTATTAAACTTGGCGCAATTAAATGATGCCACCTTGATGGATGAAAAAAGTGAGGAGGTAGCGGCCATAACGGGAGGTGATATTGCGGTATTAGTACGTAATCATCGTCAAGCCAGTGAAGTGCAAAAGTGTTTACAGCAACGTGGAATAAATAGTGTGCAACAAGGTCGAGATAATGTTTTCAGTTCTGCTGAAGCACTGATGTTGCAACGGGTTTTATCGGCTATTGCTGAGCCTAATAATGAATCGAGAGTGACAGCGGCATTAGTGACACCACTTTGGGGAATGAAAGCCGTAGAATTGTATGATTTGAAACAAGATGAAGTACGCTGGAGTGAGCTACTCAATGTCTTTTATGATTTACACCAAGTTTGGATAAAACATGGCTTCATGCGTGTTTTTCGACAATTATTGTTATCAATATCGGCATTGCAACGCATATTAAGTTTGCCATTGGGTGAGCGTCAGTTGACTAACTTGAATCACCTGGCTGAGTTAATTCAAGGACAATGCCGAGATCAGGATGGAATAGAAGCTGTTTTATATTGGTTTTCAACTCATATTCAATCAGCAGAAGCCAATGATGAGGCCGCACAGTTACGTTTGGAAAGTGATGAGCAGTTAGTCAAAATTATCACCATCCACAAAAGTAAGGGCTTGGAATATCCTATCGTATTCTGTCCATTTTTATGGGATGTTAATTTACGCTCAGCAACAGATCCTGTGATTAGTTTTCATGATGAAGCGAGCAAGCAGGCATGTGCTGCCTTTTCTGAGCCTGCATTAAGTCAAGCTGCAGAAAGTGTATTGATAGAAGATCGTGCTGAAGACTTACGTCTACTTTATGTTGCATTAACGCGAGCACGTGAGCGCTGTGTTATTGTCTGGGCGAATGTGAAAGGGGGACAGGACTCCGCTTTATTTAGTTTATTACACCCTAAGTTAGCTGAAAATGAGCAGATGATTTCTGATTTAACATCACTGGTGGAAAGTAGTGATAATGCCATTTCATTATCGACAGTCAACGAGAGGGAAATGGTGGAATATCGAGCAGAGGAGCAAGGTAAACAAACATTATCTGCTCGTCCATTTTTGGGAAGTATTGCACCACCGTGGCGAATCGGGAGTTTTAGTGCTTTAACTCAGGGCCATGATGCTGAATTACCTGATTATGATGCGTTCTCATCGCAGGAAACGGTTGAACAGCCAAGACCTGAATTAGATCGGTTCTCATTTCCTCGTGGTGCACAAGCCGGCACGTGTTTACATGCTTTATTCGAGCATTGGGACTTCACAAACCATGATGATGAAGCAATGACCAGCCTTGTTTCACGGACTTTAATTCTCTATGGCTTTGATGAACAATGGGTAGCTGTTGCTTGTCAGTGGCTCAGAGAAGTTTTGGCAACGCCTTTATTAAATGAAGGGTTATCTTTAGGAGAGCTAACACAGGCTCAGCGTCTAGATGAGTTAGCCTTTTATTTCCCTGTTGTTGATTTATCTGTAGATAGACTACAGGCTATATTACTGCCCTTATTAGCGGATTCGACACCATTAAAAAAAGTGATTGAAAGATTAAGGTTTTCAGACTTAACGGGGTTTATGAAAGGGTTTATTGATTTAGTTTTTGAATATCAAGGACGTTTTTATATTGTTGATTATAAATCTAATCACTTAGGTTATAGCTCGGAATCATATCAGCCCTCTCAGCTTGATGATGCCATGATTTCGCATGACTATCCGCTTCAATATTTAATTTACACACTGGCCTTACATCGTTATTTACGCTTGAGATTACCCGACTATGATCCTGAACAGCATTTAGGTGGCTGCTATTATTTATTTATTAGAGGAATGAAGCAAGAGTGGGGGCAAGCAGGTATCTTTTATGATAAACCGGATATGAATTTATTAGATGCATTAGATCGTTGTTTGCAAGGGGATAACGATGAGTGAGCTCGTATTAAGACAAGCCGGTTTCAGTGAATTGGCATACCAGTTTGGCCGGTTTATTCACCGATTAAATCATGGTGATGATGAGCTAATAGGCATTACTGCCGCCTTGTTGAGTGAAGCTGTTTCTCAAGGTCATGTCTGCTTAAACCTTGCCATAACACCCTCATTAGGCTTAGACGTTCCAGATACAAAAGAGTGGTTTAAACGGTTACAAAAGAGTTCAGTTGTTGGTTCTGAGGGAGAAAATAAACCACTTATTTTGACGGAGGACGGGCTACTATACCTCTACCGACATTGGCAGGAAGAACAACAGATTGCGGATGCGATTTTCCAGCGATGCCAACCAATTCCACTTAATAATAAAGAGCAATTACAGCATGACTTTTCTGAATGGCAGAGTGACGCCATAGGAATCGATTGGCAAAAAATTGCAGTTGTGATTGCCTTAACACGTCAATTTAGCGTGATTTCAGGTGGACCTGGCACAGGTAAAACAACCATCGTATTACGCTTATTGAAAATGTTAAAGAGTCAGAATGCGGATCTGGTTATTGCTCTCGCTGCGCCCACAGGCAAAGCGGCGGCACGCTTGCAACAAGCAATTAGTCATAATGGACAAGTCACGTTGGAAGCCAAAACCTTACATCGCTTACTTGGCATCACGGCGACGAATGAACAAGGTCGCTATGATCGGCAACAGCCTTTAGCTATTGATGTATTGATCATTGATGAAGCATCAATGATTGATATTAGCCTGATGGCAATCGTAATGCGAGCATTGCCAGAACATGCTCGCTTGGTGTTATTAGGTGATAGCCAGCAATTAGCGTCAGTTGAGTCCGGTGCCGTATTGGCTAATTTATGTGCAGAAAAACCTGCTTTTTCATCTTCCTTTACTGACAGCGTGTATCAGTTAACAGGTATTAGCTTGCCTGTATCAGAGAAAGTGCCAGTCTTGACGGACAGTATTGTCACTTTGCAGCATAGTTACCGCTTTAATGACAGCAGTGATATTGGACAATTGGCCAAAGCAGTACAAGGCGGTGAGTTAACAACGGTCTTTAATGTACTAGAAACTGCCGAAATACCAATATGGCAACAGGAGTTCACACCTGAAGATATTGAAAATAACGTGATGGCGAGTTATAGCGCATATTTTGATGCAGTGAATAACTATGCCGAGGCAACTGTCTGCACAGCGTTATTTGAAAAACACCGTGTGTTATGTGCCTTGAAACAAGGACCACAATCAGTAGCAACAGTGAATTATTTGATTGAGAAACAGTTAAATAAACAAGGTTGGAAAACTCAGCAAACATTTTACCCAGGACGACCAATCATGGTGACTAAAAATGATTATCGTCAGAGATTGTTTAATGGGGATACAGGGCTTATTCTGTACAATCCCCAAGGTGTTTTACGTGCGTGTTTTACAACGGATGAACACGTACGCTGGATAGATTTAAACCGCTTACCAGCACATGAAACTGCTTTTGCGATAACGATACATAAAAGCCAAGGATCGGAATTTGATAAAGTCACCGTTTTGTTGCCAGAAGAAGATAATATATTGCTTAATAGATCGCTTCTTTATACCGCGATAACGAGAGCTAGAAAACAACTAATGATAATGTGTAGTGACGCAAGGCTAAGTAAAACAGTACAAACTCAGCATCAACGTGAAACAGGCTTAGGGAAGCTGATAAATAAGCGCTAAGTAAAACGAAAGTTATACCGCTATAAATATGTGATACTTCTTCAATTTAGAATTAACTTAGGAATGACAGTGAGCCAGAACGCACAACTATCACCAAAAGAATATGTACTTAAATGCAAAAAAGCAGCATCACAAGGTAATGTCATTGCACAAAATACTTTGGGATATTTATATTTAAATGGACAAGGTGTGAAGCAAAATTATAAAGAAGCTGCAGTCTGGTTTAGAAAAGCCGCTGAGCAGGAGTATCGAGAAAGCCAATATAATTTATCTATTATGTATAAACTCGGTCAAGGTGTTGAGTTAGATCGCTCTGAAGGCTTTAAATGGCTGAAAAAAGCGGCTGAGTATGGCCATGCAGGGGCACAAAATTCTTTGGGAGACTTGTTCTATCAAGGTGAAGATGTAGATCAGGATTATATTGCTGCTTATAGCTGGTGGTTACTTGCAGAGCAGAATGATTTTAATGATATTGCCCATAAAAAAATCGAATTGAAAAAGAAAATGACAGGTGCTGATATTTTGCAAGCAGAACAGTTGGCTATGCAACATGGAAAGCATTAAAATTGTATTTCAGGTTGGAATTAACACATTGATTGTGAAGAGGTTTGTGTATGGCTGAGAATGAAGAAGATGACGTTTTAGAAGAAACTTCAACAGATGAGGGCGGTGAAGAGGGCGAAAAAAAGAAGTTTTCTAAACCCATGCTTATCAAAATAGGGATAGCCGTTGTTGTCGTATTATTACTTGCTGGTGGCGGTTATTTCTTTTTAATGTCACCTGAGCCTGAAGATATTGAGTCAGAACAAGATGTATCTGAAGAAATAAGTGATGAAAGTGCTGACTTAGATACAAGTGGTGAGACCTCAATTGAATTACCCGATCTTCCGGGCGACGTTACTGAAGCTGAAGAGAGTAGCGAACAGGAAACTGATGAAGCAGATATAAATGAAGATGAGGCAAGTTCAGTAGAAGATGAAAATATAATGCCATCAGATACAGAAATAGAGCCCGTAATAGAAGAAAATATAACACCGTCAGCCCAAGAAGGTGAAGATGTGGACGGTAATAAAAAAATAGATGAAGCAACAAGTTCGGCTTCTGATACAGCTGAAAAACAAGTTGAATCAGAAGAAAAAAAGGATTTAAAATCAGACCGATATATGAATATTTACGAAGCTGAATCAAGAGGCTACCCATGGACCAAAGAATCTAAACATCAAGAAGAATTAACACCTGAACCAAAATGGGGGAACTTTGACCGAATCGATACTAAATGAGCTGAGTGATATACCAAATTACTCTGGCTTTATCATGAGTGGAAACAATATGAGCCCGACAATTAATGACGGTGATCATATTGTTGTAGATTTAGAACAAAAAGCCATCAGGAGCGGAGAAATCTATATCTTTGAGTATAAGCAATCCAATGTTGTATGTAGGCTTGCTTTAGATCGGGACATTGTTCGATTGATATTTGATGGAACAGAATATTTCTTTGAAGAATCAGTAAATAATATCAAGATTATTGGTCTGGTTGTTCAGGTCAAATCATTAGCTGAATAGTTAGCAGGATAGAGGTAGTCAGGGGGTAGCCCAAATTCATTGTTGTTGTATCACGAGAATTTGAGAGTAAATGCTAACCATAGATTAACTTAGTTAAAAGAAACTCATTGACCTGGAAATGGGTTTTCTATATATTTTCTTCTCAATATATTCTCAGTTTGAGAGTTAAGGAGAAAATGATGCTTACCGAACGCCAACAAGATACTTATGATTTTATTGTTCAATACTTTGAAGAATATAATCATGCCCCTTTATTATCTGAAGTCGCCTATGGTATCGGACTCTCATCACAAGGCTCAGTGCATAATTATATCCAAGCCTTGGTTAATGAAGGTTTACTTGAACGTGTGGTGGGTAAATCACGCGGACTGCGATTAGTTAAGCAAGGTAATGATGAAGCAGAGCCTGTTTCAGTCACTTTGCCGTTGATGGGCAGTGTTGCTGCGGGCAGGCTAATTGAAGCAGTACCTGATGAGTCTGAAATAGATTTGGGTGATATGTTTGCAGGCAAAGACCGTTTTGTTCTCAAAGTAAACGGTGACTCCATGATTGATAAAGCCATCATGTCGGGAGACTACGTGGTGATGCAAGCACAACTGACTGCTAACCATGGCGATATAGTATTAGCACTGGTTGATTTTCATGATGCTACCTTAAAGACATTGTTACTTAATGATGATGATACGGTCACCTTACAACCTGCTAATGCCAAATACGATCCCGTTACATTACCTGCTGATAGAGTGATGATCCAAGGTGTTGTTGTAGGTCAATTACGTACCTACCCTTAAATACTAATAGAAACAGCACAGCTTTGGCCCAAGGTTATCCATTTAAAGTGGATGTTCACTGTTGGAGCTTTAATCAGCTTTACAGTAAATTTTGGGACTATGCATATCTCAATGAATTACAGCAGAAGAAAGCGAGGAAAAATATGGCGCTTTCAATTGATACCATACTTCAAAATGAAACGCATTGGAGTGTATTGCTACATATCGGCTGTCTATGGTTAGATGTC
>ENA-ORXI01002296-ORXI01002296.1-sediment-metagenome-genome-assembly--contig:-NODE-2296-length-13865-cov-5.638309_pt1 | contig 13865 bp, 15 predicted proteins | sample MGYA00237861_ERZ511468 | MGnify/ENA primary metagenome ERZ511468 (study PRJEB26299, sample SAMN06266213) | sediment metagenome | isolation source: Hudson Canyon methane seep mesocosm | place... | reverse complement strand
TCGTCATCAGAAAAAACTGGAAGCGATAAAAATAAAAATACACTTAGGAATAGATAGCCGAATCCTTTCATAGTTTTTCTATTTCTCACGTCATCTTTTTCCCGAATATTTATTTATCACAATTTAACCGTCTTCTAATTTCTGGTAGTAATGTTTTAGATATTTGATAATAAAACATAATTGATAGTGACAGGAAAAATACCGTTGATAACGAAAATAATATTACATTTTCAAAATCATTCTGCTTTGATGAAACACCAGTCATTATTAGCGTAATACCTGTTAATAGTCCCGTGGAAAACAATCCAAATGAGATTTTTTTAAGAGCATTAATTACAACTGAATCTGGCTCTTGTTTAAAATTTTTAAGAGGTTTCATAAAATTCATAATGAACTCTTTTTATTTATGTCCGTTAAAGTCCAAGATAATATTCCGATTACAGCCAAGAGAACATACATGAGTAAATAGCACCAAGTTGCTGGTCCTGAATGTCCGACAGATTCGATACCGGTTGATGCTTCGAACCAACGCCATAATGGGAACGTGAAAAGTGTAAATGCCACAGCCAGTGGAATACTTAATAACAATACAACGATAGCTTTAACAATTCGGTTCATGGTTAATGGGGAGCAATATTATTGTTATACAAGGCCGGTACAGTTTAGTTAATTAAAGGTGCCAGGCACTTGTTAAGTGTTTTTTTCATACATTGATATTAGTGTTTTACTTTTGATCGAATTTTTTAGATGCTTGTTTTGAATAGCTAAGTAATCTGGCCTTGAAAAGAAAGCTTCCATTTCTTTTTTACTTGGAAATTCGATTGTAAAAACTCTATTTATATCATCATTTGTTTTTGATTTTAAGACTTCTGCAATTATAAAATCAAAACCAAAAGAGCCACCAATTGAATTCAAAACTGGCTCCATTTCTTCTCGGTATTTTTGGTATTCTTCATCATCAATAACATGAAGGCCCATAATTCTTTCAAAGCTCATTTCTCTTCCTATCTTTTCGTCATGGCATTTATCGCCTAAAGCCGCTGCGCATTTAGGTGTCGGCTGCCTTTACTTGTTAACTGTGAGGAGAAATATAATCCCTCCGTCACATTTTTCCACACTTTTTTATTATAACTTTCGCAGTTAAGAATCCAAGTAAGCCAGAAAATATATCACTCGTGATTAAGTAGAATACAAAAAAATCGATTGATGAGAATGTGTAGCTATGAAAAAATAATTTTTCTGTTACTAGAAATATAAACATCCAAATAATAACTTCCCAAAACCTATCCTTCCATCGCCAAATAACTAATAAACCAAAAGTAAGTCCTATTAGAAATTGGCAACTCGCAAATACGGAGACAAACAAATATGCAGATAATTCATAGTCCGAAATAATAATTGCTGCGACGCTAATTAATATAAAATTGATTAAGTACCAAAATAGTCCTAGAGGTAATGAAACGTATAGATATTTCATTATCTATTTGAAGTCAACGAGGTCAGACGGGGATGATTTTTCAGGCACCTTGGATGAGGCTGTTTTCATAAACAAATTTCCCTTTTATTAACCTAGTCAGACCTTTTGAACCAGATGAAATATCTCATGCTGTTTCTGAATAAGCAATATGCTAATAAGTGAAAATGTGAACTACAGCGGCAAAGCCAAAAACGTACCGCCATTTTGTTTGGTGAGTTCTCGCATTAAGATGCCAAACCGGTCGGTGGTGCCAGCAGAAATAAAACCGATGCCGTGAATTTTGGCGAGTTTTTTACCTGTGCTTGAAAGGGTGTTTTGTCGGGTGATTTTTGCAATGATGGGATCATAAGATGAGCCGGTGTAGTCGTCACCAAATACATAAATGGATGTGGTGATATTCGGTTTGGCGTATTTTCGTAATGCAGTTTGAACGCCTTCAACGGGACTACTATTAGATAATTCTCCCCAGGTGCTAAAAAGTTTGATGGCGCTTTTTCTTCTTCCCGGAGTGTCGGTCATCCATTTGCCATCGTAGCCGGATACCAGCGATGAGCCCATATCATTGAGTATTTGAAAACCTTTTACTTCGGGATGAATGTTTAATACATTGATGATCTCGGAGGATACTCGGCCCCAAATTTGTTTCATGCTGCCTGAGGTATCAACAATAAAAATCACATAATCACTATCAACCGGAATGCCACCAACTTCATCATCACGATCTGTATTAGTTGTGGTTGGGGTGGGAATAGCCGCTCTTTTTAATGTGGATTCAACCAAAGCTAAACCATCTAAATCGTCAGCCAATGACGCTTGTTTTTGCTGTTGCTGCTGTATTTTTTTGTCGAGTTTTGTTGAGGCGCTATCTAAACGCTGTTTTTCATTGGCGAGTTGGTTTGATTTTGATAATTGCTCGGCGATGGATTGTTTGACTTTGGAAACTGTATTTTCAAGGGTAATGACTGTTTTTAATAAGTCGTTGACTTCATCTTTGCCTGTTACAGAAACATCATCATTGGGTTTTGAAATTAGCACTAAAATGATGACAGCACCAAAGCCACACGAGATAACATCCAAGAAGGAAAGGTTAAAGACATCAAATTCTTTTTTACGTAGTTTCATGGCCAATTATTTGCTGGGCTGATCACCAGCCCACCTGTGGCAGCAGTCCATTGCCAAAATTGATTAACAGCATCAGGATCACCTTCAATGGGTAATAATACAACGTCAACTTGTACATTAGGTCGGGCGGTTTCGATGATGGTTTGTTTAAATAATTTAACGCGACAGGCCCCTGAAATAGTATTGGCATTGCCTGATAATGAGCTGCAACTTGCAAAGGGGTTCAGGCTTTTATAGCTCGATTCACCTTTGGTCGGTAGGCCATCAGTAATGATGTATAAATTACTAGGTGAAAATTTATTTATTGTTTCTAAACCCAGATGCAGATTAGTTGGGCCTTCAGGCGTTAAGCCATTAAGATCTGAAATGATAGTTGATAGCTTGGTTGCGTCGTTGGCTTTGGCCCAAGTTGGACTGCCCAAAGTTTTACTGCTGTCATTAAATGCCACCACAATGACATCGCTGCTTTTAGGTAATCGCGCCAACATCCATTCGGTGATTTTTTTGGTGCGTAACCATTTTTTAGCTTGTTGTTTTTGTTCTTTGGAACTGGTTTTAGTTTTAATAATATCGATCAGTTTTTCATGAGTCATCGATGCACTGTGATCAACTAAAATGGCAATTTTGGGGCCTTCTACTTTTAGCCCTAATAGATAGTTTTCTTCATAGATTTGTTGGTTTTCTATCAGGTCTTCTTTCTTGACGACCTTGATGCCTTTTATATCTGATTTAAGGTTTTCAATTTCTTCGCTCACTTGAGCAACATCACTATTCTTTTGGTTTAACAGCGATTGACGCTCTGCAAACTGTTGTTTGCTGGCATCTGTTTGTGCGACATCTAAAGCAAGTTGAGCCTCTATAGATTGTAAGGTTTGCAGCGATTCTTTTTTAATGTTTTCAAGTTGCTTGATATCGTCTTTAAGTTTGTCGAACTCCACAGAAGAGTCATTGATGTTGTGTTTGACCAACATAAATACCAAGATGATCGCTCCCAAGCCACACGACATAATGTCGAGAAAAGCGAGATTAAATCCTTCTGATTTTTTACGCTTAATCAAACTGAGGTAGTTACTTTATTCGACTAAGTAAATACTGTTCACAATAGGCTTGTGTATCGAGTATCTGACTGTCTTGCAGGCGTTGTAATTGATGAAAAAGAAACATCAAAAAGATGCTAATCAACAAGGCAACTAAGGTGGAGTTAAACGCCACACCAAGGCTATTGGTCATGCCTGAAATATCTCCTGCCAGCGCTTGATCTGCTTGAGATAAAGCTTGGCCAATGCCTCGAACAGTGCCAATAAAACCGATGGAAGGAATCGCCCAGATCAAATACCTGATCATCGAGTTTTCAGAATCTTGCCTAACGGCTAAAGCTTCAAGATTGCTCTCAATAGCATCCGATAAATTTTGCACATTGCGAGTTGCACCATAACGCCACAAAGAGGAGCGTAAGGTTTGCACAAGGGGAGATGATAAACAGTCTTTAGGAATTTGCTTGTCGAGTCGGTCGATGATTTTATCTACGTTGAAGGATTCTTGCTCATCACCTTGCTCTGATGAATCAGGATCTTTATCGTGATCTTCAATCAAATCAACCGTAAACAAGTATTTTGTTTTTAAGATTTCTCGATAATTTATAGAGATTAAATAACAGCCCCAGAGCATCAAAATAAAACAAATTTCTTGTTCGTAATCTTTCAAAATAACCACGATTTCTCGAGGAGCAGTGAGGCCTTGAGCCTGAGCCATTGCAATCAACGAGTTAGCTTCGGGACGGATATAACCGATGTAAGCCATGTGCACGATGATGACGGCGATAATGAGTGCGATAAAACTTTTAATCATGTTAAAGGTACTCTAAATATCGACAGGAAAAGAAGCGGGAGAGTTAAGGCTGGTTGTTTTTCCAGCATAAGCCTTGTGAATAAAGCTTGATGTTAAAACTAAGAGAACAACAATAAGGCTGGCGATGAGTGATTTTTTCTTCATGCTTAATTTCCTCCGTAAACATAACGTGCAATCCTAAAACCGAGATCATCACGTGATGTTGTTAAACCTTCTCTAAACGAAGGCCTGAGTTCTGTGATTGATCCCGAACGCCAGTTGGCACCTTTGACAACACGAGAGTTAGATCGACTTAGGTCAAAGGGATCAACAAACACTTTACCTGATTTAGGTGGTGCTATCGAGTAACTGTCATGTGTCCATTCACTGACATTACCCGCTTGGTCATAAAGCCCTGATGTTTCTTGAGCAAAACTTTTAACCGGAGCGGCATTGGGATAATTGTCATTATATTTAGAGACCAAAATATCAACATGACCATTGGCCGATTCATCTGCAATATTAGTGGCATTTTTAGGAATGACCACATCATTACCCCAGACAAAGGTGCTTTGCTGTTTTTTGCCTGATTTTCTGGCTAGCCATTCCCACTCAGCTTCGGTTAATAAACGATAACCATCGCTATTGTTGATGCCTTGAAGTTGATTGTTTTTAATCTGGTAAACCGGTGTTAAATCTTCTTGCTGGCTGAGCCAATTACAAAACTTCGCCGCATCTAACCATGAAATATTAGTGACCGGTTTATTGGCATCGCCCTGGGTATTTTTATCATATTGACTGTACTGTGCCACGCTGACTTCAGATTCGCCGGCATAAAAGGGTTTGTTTAGCGTTACTTGTTTAATAAATTCATTAGCACGTTGACCGGGATCGCTACGACTTGCTCCCATGGTAAAGCTATCGTTAGGTCGAAATAAATTTAATTGGCCACCTACTTTATTGCGGTAATTTTTTGGTGCTTCTTTAAGTCGAGCCGTTTTCTCGCTTGCTAAGGCGACATTTATTTTTAGGGCATTTTTTGAGCTGGGAACGACCTTTTTGGTGACGCTGCGATAACCTTGTTTTTTAATTGTAATGTGTTGTTCTGCAGCATTTAACGATAGCGTGAGCGGTGTTGTGCCAACAGCTTTTCCGTTGACTTCAACATCAGCGTTTGGCTTAGATTGAATAGCTATTTCGCCCATCTCTTTTTTTAAATCAAAATCGATCTTTAAGGTGTCATCAGCAGCCAAAGTAAACGATTCTTCTTGGCTGAAATAACCTGTTTTTGAATAACTTAATTGATGTTTAACACCGGCCTTAACTTTGATCTTTTTGCCCGATTTAATCGCGATATTATCTAAATATAATTGACCATCTTTAGGGTTTAAAGAGAGTTCAACGGCGGCCTTTCTTAATGCCAGTCGATAGTCTCGATTAACCGTTGATTTTTCATTAGTTATTTCAATGGTATCGATGATCGATTCATAACCAGAACGGGCGATCTTAATGTTATGTCGGCCACCTTTTAGTTTTAAATCTTGTGGTGATATGCCCTTATCTACCGAGTTAATCGCTATTTGAGCACCCTTGGGTGTGGTATTGATAGTCAAGCTGCCATCAATAAGATCGAGTTGAACTTGATCTTTAAAAATCTCGCCACGTTTTAAAGACAATGCTTTGTTTACCGCAGCATAAAAAGGATGTGAAACATTCAGCTCATAATCACCAGCCTCTAACTCATGATTAAACTCCGCGGAGAGTGCGATCGTTTCGCCATTGATTTTCCACTGGGTTTGTTCGTTATCAATATTGCTTGAGAACATCAATTGAGCTGGCAAAGGTAACAAGGTGATTGACATGACATTGCCAAAATCTTTGTTATTAAGTTGTTGTGAGAGCGTTTGAAAACCCTCTGCAGCAACCGTAATCTTAGGTTTCTTTGAAACTGAATAGAGCGTATCAGCCACAATAAGAGCAATGCCTGACTCTATCTTTATAACTGCTTGGCTGGCGGCTTCATCCGGGTGAATATCAATGCGTGTGCCACGTGAAGCGAAGATAAGACTTAAAATAATTAATGCACCCATCAGAAACAGGCCAAATACCGCTAGATATAAGCGGCGTTGCTTACTTTTTGCTGCAAGAATTTGTTGATTAAATTGCTTCATCACAATAAATAGTTAATTGATAACTGCTTTGATCGTAGGGAATTAATACATCGATTAATTTTGATTTATAACCTTTGCGTTTACCTTCAAATTTGTATTGGCCGGGCGTGAGGTGAATGGTTTTTAGTTCAGTAAGGCCAACCATGCCAACACCACGCACAAGAATATCAGTTTGATTATCAGAGCTGATCTTCACCGGTATTTTTTGAGACATCTGTTCAATAAGCACAGCAAGCTCAGCGGCCTTTTTATTTAGAGATGGGCTGTCTTTAGCAAATGCCGCCGCTTCAGCTATTCGTGTTTTTGCTTTGGATACTCGCTGATCATTAGCTAGTTGATAAGGGTTGTTTAGATGATGATTGAATTCATTGTTTAACTTAATGATGCTGGTGGATTTAACTAATAAGGTTTGAATGTATTGATTATCACGTTGTTCATTTAAAGCCAGCTCTAAAGACTTTTGGGTGGCAGGCCAATCATCGGCAGCCATCGCTGATTGTGCCGATTGCAGATAAGCTTCTATGCGCTGCTGTTTTTCTAATTGTTTTAAGGCAGTGGTGGCTTCTGTTATTTCTTGTCGATTAGGAAATATTTTTATGGCGGTCGCTATTTTTTGTTTTGCTAATTCGACGTCACCTTTTGATATTGCTTGATGTGCTTGTTTGATAGCCGTGTTGAAATTAGCTTTACTGATTTGTGCCACTAAGACTTGTTTACGCTCAATTGCCGACAAGCGATCGGGCGCCAGCCTAATAATTTGGTTTAATAAATTGAGCTCTTGTTGATGTTTGTTTTCAACTCTGGCGGTATTACTTTTTTCTAGCAGCGGTAGCAGCTCGGGCAGTTTAGCGATTTTGTCAGAAAGGCTTGTAGCCTCACGTGACTCTTTATTAAGCATTAATGCGGTATCAATTTGGAATTTTGCATCTTGATAACGATCTTCACTATAAGCTTGTTGGGCTTGAGCTAAAGCGGCTTCATATTGCTGCTGACTATCATCAATAAGTGTTTGAGCCAGTGTTTTTGTTTGTTCGATAAGCTGTAAAGCCGCGGCATAATCGGCACTGCTAAATTTTGATAAGGCTTGGTCTTCTAATTGAGCCAGTCGCTCTGCTTGTGTTTTATTCCATTTCTCTAAATCAACGTTATTTAATTTGGGCAGCAGCCTATTTTGATAATCATTCACAGCAGCGATATAAGCTTGGCGTAATTCTGCATCAGGAATATCGGGACTAAGGATGGACTCGACGACTGGGGTTTGTTCTGCTTGTATTAGCGCATCGACATCATCAGCTAAAACAGCTGTTTGTTCATCGGGTTTATTTTGAGCCGTGGAAAGAAAAAATACGATGCCAAAGGCAATAACTAAAATAACCACAATGGCAATCGCAGAATTGATAAAAAGGGCACGGCGGTTTTCTTGAGCTTCGATCAGCTTTTTTTCAAAATTCACAATAAATTAAAGTGCTATTTCAGGTGTAGATTCTTGTTCATAGATACGCTTTAAAAACGCTCGCCATTGTGTAAATTGTTCTTGAATATTACCGGTCAATTCAACCGTTTCATCTTCCATGGAAATCACTTGGGGTGCTAATTCGAGGTTGATAGATTCGCCAATTTCATTAATGGCATCTTGGTGAAATTTAGCTTCTTCACGCGAATCAAAACCATTAGAGATCAATATCGCACCTCCAATTCCACCTGCTACAGCTCCCGCAGTTGCAGCAGCATCACCAAAACTATCTCCATCAGAGTTGGCTGCAGCAGCGATGGCTAAACCAATAAGTACAATTCCGCCGATGGTTTGCATCAGACTGTCAGATTCGGCTTCTTCACGCAGTTGTCTTTCGGTGAAGCTGGCTTCTTGCCATCTTAAATAACTGGCATCCATGTTTTGAGAAAAGGAAACATAATTTTGTTGCAGATTATCGACAAATAACTGTTCACGAATACGGATTGCTTTGACCTTTTGCAACAGCGGATCATCGTCACTAGGTTTGCTGACTAGTTTGATGGGTGTTCTATTGGTATCCATATATTCCATAAAAGCAGTTTCATTAAAACTGGCGCCAAAACGAAGATCGGCAATATATTTCAAGTTTTCTAATTCGGCGATGCTGCGTTTTAATAATACGTCAACAATTTCATCAGCGGCATCTTCAAAAATGGGTGCATAGGGATCAAGGCCGCTGTTTCGAATATCGTTATAAAAAGACTCGTCTACTTCATGGTCGAAGCCCTCATCGAGCCATTTTTTGCCACTGATATCAACAACCTTTAAATCAAACTCAACTTCTTGACCATCGGATTCTTTAATTTTTCCGAGCACATATAAGTCGCCTGAAGCGGTTTCATCGGGAGTCACTCGAACAGCCCCAAACTGCTTGCTGTCATCAAGCGCCTGTTTGAGTTGATACGCAAAACGGTTGGCTTCGGCTCGGCGTAACTCAGGCCAGATGCCTTCTTCTTTATAATTTTTAGAATTGCCTGATAAACCGGGGTCAAAGACAGGAATGATGACATCTAATTTAGTGGCAACCGAGACAGGTTCAGCCGTTTGCACATAATAAGAAGAGGTTCTGGGGCCTGCTTCCGCCGAACTATTCTGATTTCCTGTTGTGACACAACCGACTAGGAAGTGAGAAAAGATCAACACATAAACGAGAATTTTTTTAGCGGTCTTAACGTTATTATTCATTGTCATTTACTGGAAGCCCCTTGTATTTACGATACTCGTTCCAAAGCTTTTCTTTTTTAACTGGATCTTGTTCAATCTCGGCAGCAAGTCGAATTTGTGAAGCAATTACATCATCGTTATCGGCGTCAGGAATATCTTCAGGTTTTTTGCCACCATAACCGCTGCCGACGGGTGTTAGATTCGTTTCATCGTCACTGCTTTCATATAACTCTGGTTCAGTCGGATCGACTAATACTGATTCAGTTTCCGTGCCTGTCATTAACGGGCTGGCAACCGATTCTTGGCTAAATTCACTTTCAGAACCGGATGCTTCATTTTCTGATGCGGTTGACGTGGAATTGCTGTGATTTGATAAGTTGCACAACTCAAATCGATCTAGCGAATCAAAAAATGCCTTATCCATGGCGGCCAATCGTTCACTTTCTGTCCATTGAGGATCATCAATATAGTTGATATCGACAGTCGAGCAATCAATAGACGAGCTCAATGATTCATCAGCCGATGCTGGTGACATAACACTCAGCAAGGCAAGAATCAAAAAACTAGGTTTTCCTATTAAGTGAAGGAAATTGACTTTATCCATGCATATCAACTCTCAAACTAAGTTTTGTTTCCCGTGATTATTAACTATCTAGAGAAACATTTCATACTCTTTAACAAAACAACAAGCTGAAGTTAAATGTTATGAGCTTTAGTTTTCGAACATAAGCGATAGAAAAAGGTTCCTTGATCGTGTGTTATTCCTGTCTATTTAGCGTTGCACAGCCAACAGTTGCTTGTTCCCAAGATTCGACATAACAAGCGGCTATTTGGCCGTCAGATAAAATTCGACCATGATTGAAGCCGCGGCTATTGGTTGATACCCAAGTGAATGATTTGTTATCAGGATAAACCACGCCCATGAAATTTTTGGTGCCATCTGGATAAGTAAACGTGCCACGAAAGCGACGATCCTTTTGCTCGGTGATTTGCACCATTTTTTCACCCCAGATTTTATAACCTTTCTGCTCAGAGACCGTTACGTTTTCTCCTTTCCATGTGCCAACCATATTAGGAATCTCGGTGCTTTTACTCGCCACATTATTCCAATAAATAAAACCAACTAATGCCACATTTACAATAAGTACCAAGGCGATAAGCGCATTTGAAATTTTCATTTTTTATTCCTGAAGATTTAAGGGTTTGTTGTAGTTTACCTATAAAAACAAGTTTGAATTGTTAATGTCTTAATAAGTGGCATTTTAAAGTTACCGCTTGATTAATTTGTTCGCGGTAATATCTTGAAGAGTCCCAGATACATATTTATGAAGAACACTCGAAACTAATGTTTGGTAAGGGATCCCTTCTTCAAGGGCGCGACGCTGTATGGCCGATAAATCATGTCCAGATAACCGGATATTGATACGTTTATCTTTTTTAAAAGCCACTTTTGCTGAAGCTTGAATTTCAGATTTACGTGCGTTTGTTAAAACAGAAGTAAACTCTCCACTTTCAAACTCGTTAAGTAATTGCTGTTCTTCGTGTTCATTTTTTGCTGTAGTCATCATTTTTCTCCCAAATATAGCTTTGTAGCCTTTCGGCTGGGGATAACGGTTTTTAGAAAAATCTCTTCGTTTGTTTCAACGTAGGGAACTAAATATGCGTAGTCATCAATATTGATGACAAATATACGTTGATCGGGATATTTTTATTGATTTGAATGCACAAGATCATCCAATAAATAATTGTGTTGAAGATGATAAATAACATCTTCGAATGAAATACCACGCTCTTCTAAGAGGAGCTTGTTTTTGTCTGGATTCCAATCATATGTTTTCATTGCCTCAAGTATAGCGCTGTGTGCCTATTGTACTCAACCGTAACGCTGTTGCGTGGGTTTGGCGGTTATATATCCTTGTTAGTATTGGTGTTTTCAGCATTGTGAAAGCGGCGATCGGAGAGCTCAAGCGAATATTAAAGGGGGATGTTTATCCTTAAAATGTAGGCAAAAGAGCATGAACAACATACTATGTCACATCGCAAACATTCTTATGCTGAGCATAAATCAAACTATTAGGAATTAACATGAAAAACATTACCGTTGATAGCAACCCAAGTGAAGCACTTTTAAAACAAATGGGTGCTGCTTACTGGCCAACATGGGAAAAAGAAGTATCTGTATTCCCATGGGAATTTGTTACCACAGAAACAGCACTTATTTTAGAAGGTGAATGTGAAATGACACCTGAAGGTGGTGGCCCATCAGTGACATTCAAAGCGGGTGATTTAGTGGTGTTTCCAAACGGTTATAAAGGCACGTGGGAAGTGAAAAAACCACTTAAAAAACACTTCAAACATAACGGTGGAAACTTTGTGAAATGTGCGTTTAACCGTGTAAAAAGAGTGATAAACCGTATTAAAGCAATTACGAAATAAAGTTCGTTTCCATTATTTCCATAATGGCGGCTTCTGATAGTTTGGCAAGCTCAAATTCTGAAGATGAAACAATATCACCTTCTTTATTACCCAACGCGATGTTTGCAATATCAGGCTTATCATCATGGAGCAGGATAACGATTTTTTTATCTAGAGCAATGCAATCAATGGTGATTGCATCTGCTTTCATGCCTTGATTACGTAAGGTTTTATCCATTATCCCCATTAAGGTATCGATATGTTCAAACTTGCTATAGAACATATCGTTTGCTCTAGCAACAATCTCGGATAGGTTTTGTAGTTTACTGTTCATTATTAACGTTTAAATCAGCCGGCCGAGTGATTATTAAATCCCTCCGTCACCTTTTTTCTATTAAATCCCTCCGTCACCTTTTTTCTGTAACTTGAAAATTGAAGCAGGCTCATTTAACCAACTGTGCAATTCAAATTTAATATTAGCTGTGTTGTTCGTAGATAATATCCACATAGTGAGATTCAACCAAAGCCATGTGATTAACAACACACTTTGATTCTCGTGCTCCAATTATTTTACATAGAATATAACGGTGATCGATAGTACCTTGCTGGTCCCAATCGAAGTAGGACGTAAATACCAATTCGAGATCATCTGGCTCTACCATGTCTATTTTGTGATCCCAGCACCCAGATTTTTTATCTACTGTACGATTGATCATTATTGGTAGGCGTGTGCCACTGCTTTGTAACTTGAAAATTGAAGCAGGCTCATTTAACCAACTGTGCAATTCAAATTTAATATTCAATGGCGCGCAAACCAAATGAGTGAAAAGCATTTCATTCATAACATCGTAGTCTTCTAGAGTATCCCAGTCTTGGTCACTTTCGGGCACATAGTAAATATTTCTGAGGTGCCTAGAAGCTTCACGAAATTTTTCAAAATACTTCGTAACATTGGTCATAGTCGATCTCGAACAGCTAACGCCAACCTCAGTGGAAAACAGAAGCAGAGCGAAGCGGCGCTTTTGGTTTTCCACTGCAGGTTATTGTTAGCACTAAATTGAATCCATAGTATGCAAACTGACATTCTTGTTCTTAGCTATAGTTTCTAAAGAATTTTTTAATTCCAATGCTTTTCCCTGCGTATCTATAGTTCGAAACTTAGCTTCAAGAGACAGCTTTGCTTGATTATCGATATATGGGGATACAATCACTATATTTGCTTGTAAAACAGAAGCTGTTTTAACGGTGAATTCTGTTTGCCATATTTTTATAGTCAACATGACCAGAACTGAAAACCCAAGAAATAAAACAAAATATAGATTAGGTTTCCTTTTTCTCTTTGAACCATTTGTATTATTCTTTTTTTGCCTGACTATAAACACAGCCAAAAATGGAATCGACAAATAGATAATAAATGTATATGTGAAGATATCTTTTAGAAAAGTATATTCTTCTCCTCTCCAGACATCACTATATAGGGAATCTAGATAAGTTTGAGAAACACTGCTTGCTAGAGCTATAGCACTTGAGCCAAGCCAACTAAAAAAATCTGAGAGAACCCAATCCCAAACCCCACTACCTATTGCACCAAGTAGAATTGTTCCGATTATTCCAGCTAACCACTTCATATACCTATTCAATTACTGCTCCCTTAATATGCCGCTGTGCTAACGCCTCAATAACCCGCAGCTGAAACGAAGCGAAGCGCAGTGTAAGCTGTCGGGCGCCGAAGGCGCGAAGTTGATTGATTTGTTAAGCACTATACCGGTTCCCTAAGCTCTTTGTCAGCTCCGTACTTTTCTAGCACTTCTATGACCGGACCTATCTTCCAAGATACTGCATAGTCATACGCCCGAAGATTATTACCCCATACTCTATTAGGGTTGGCTCCAAATTTTAGGAGCAATTCGATAATTGACAGAATCATTTCGCCTTTAGTGGTTTTCTCAACCTGATACTCGTGCAGTAAGTGATGAAGATGACAATTCAAACCCTCCTTTGGATTTGGATTGGCTCCAGCCTTAGACCATAATTCATACCAATTATTCATTCTTTGCACTTCATTAATAGGTAGCGCCCAGCTAAAATCTTGAAAACACGTGAAGCTCAAAGGATAAATTAAACATCCTATGTTTATAAAATAAGTTCCTATGACAAGTGTTAATAGTATTGAAAA
>ENA-ORXI01002295-ORXI01002295.1-sediment-metagenome-genome-assembly--contig:-NODE-2295-length-13866-cov-3.565958_pt1 | contig 13866 bp, 12 predicted proteins | sample MGYA00237861_ERZ511468 | MGnify/ENA primary metagenome ERZ511468 (study PRJEB26299, sample SAMN06266213) | sediment metagenome | isolation source: Hudson Canyon methane seep mesocosm | place... | reverse complement strand
CTCATGGAAAAAACTATCACGAAATACTTGAGTAAAGAATACTTCAACACCACGCTCAGCCAATAACTTCATATCTACACCCAAGCTATTTAAGGTATCAACTTCAGCAACGCCAACGCCATAAATACGCTCCATCACTAAAACATTCTTATGGCTGTATTCACTGTACATTTCAGGTACATAAAGTACTTTATCGTAATCACTACCTTGTTCAAAATTACGTTTTAATTGGATTGCATTAGCCGCTTCACGGTTGAGATCTAGCTCATCTAAAATCGTTTTTTTATACTCAGCAACTACTTCGACAGGGCGTAATCGTTTACCGTCAGGAAGCCAACGGGCGACAATAGAAGCAACTCTCGACATGACTTTTACGTCAGCTAGAATTGTTTTAGCAATGTTTGGACGCAGCACTTTGATAACTATATTTTGCTTTGTATCATCTTCAACTAAGGTTGCAGTATGTACTTGGGCAATAGAGGCAGAGGCAAGTGGTTTAGCATCGAAATCACTAAAATGTTGATTAAACATTTCAATGCCCATAGCATCAATAATTATCTGTTTGGCTAGTTCGCCATCAAAGGGGGTGACTTGATCTTGCAATAACGCTAACTCATCAGCGAAGTCGGGCGGTAATAAATCGCGCCTTGTAGAGAGCATTTGACCAAATTTGATAAAAACAGGGCCAAGATCTTCAATGGCTAAACGAAAACGTTGGGCAACAGCTTTATTTTTGTGTTTATTTTGCAACCAAAATAAAGAGAAACGACCAAGTTTGGCATACCATGGCAACATTTTTTTTGGCACCATGTCGTCCAAGCCATAATGTAAAAATGTTTTAATAATGCGATACAGTCGTGTGCTACTCACGTGTTTGAAAGTCCTTTGGTTAGTGCTTCAATGCGAGCGGAAATTTCATCAACTTGGTTACTAACTTGGCTGACTTGCTGATTAAAATTCTCAATTTGGCTACGAGTGACCACTAAGCGTTTCTCATGGACAATATATTCACTAGCATCTGCTTTTATTTGTTTGCTGGCAAATTGAAATTTATCAGCAACTTTCTTACCTAGTTGCATTAATTTGTGTGTAGGCATGTCACCAATATGGGCTGCCAATTCACTTTGCCAATCAATATTCAAACTTTCTGCAAGGTTGGTAAATTGTTGTGCAACTTTAATATCGCCAGTTAAATCGAGTTTATCTTGTTTAATTAACTCGGTTAATTGTTGCTCGGCTTTTAATTCTTGCAAGGTCTTTATACTAGTATTTACAGTGCAGTCGGCGCGTTCAGTTAACCCAGAAACGAGTACTTTATTGTTATTTACACTTAAACTGATTGGAAAGTTTAACTCAGACAAAATGATTGTTAGTGTTTTCTGTTCTAATTTTTTAAGATCAATTTTGCTAGTATTTAATGATAATACTTTATTAATCAATAATTCTACCGATGAAGTAAATGCTTGCTGAAACATTAAAGTAACCTTGTCATGTCTAATTAGAGCCTACGTGGTTAAAACTTATAACCTTTGTGTAAAGCCACAACGCCGCCAGTTAAGTTTTTAAAACTTGTTTGTTCAAAACCTGCGTTATCCATCATGTTTTTTAATGTTTCTTGATCTGGGTGCATACGAATTGATTCAGCAAGGTATTGATAACTTTCACCATCTTTTGCCACTAACTCGCCCATTTTGGGTAAAATGTTAAATGAATAGAAATCATAAGCTTTGTTAAGTAGCTCATGTTCAGGTTTGGAAAATTCTAATACCAATAAACGGCCACCGGGTTTTAATACACGATAAATAGAGCGCAGCGCCATGTCTTTATCGGTAACATTACGCAAGCCAAAAGCGATAGTAACAATATCAAAAGTATTATCTTCAAATGGTAAATATTGGGCATTGGCTTGCACATATTTAATATTTTGTACCAAACCTTTATCACGTAATTTGTCGCGTCCAACATTAAGCATTGAGCTGTTGATATCGGCAAGAACAACTTTGCCATCTTTACCTACTAACTGAGAAAACTTTGCTGTTAAATCACCCGTTCCACCAGCTAAATCTAAAACTTTATTACCGGGACGCACACCACTTGCATCAATAGTAAAGCGTTTCCATAAACGGTGAACACCAAATGACATTAAGTCATTCATTACGTCATATTGTTTAGCAACCGAATGAAAAACCCCTGCGACCATAGACACTTTATCTTCTTTATCAATGGTTTTGTAACCAAAGTGAGTGGTGTTGTCTGACGTTGTATCTTGTACGTCTTGAGATTGATTGCGTTGTTGATCTGACATCTTTTGTTCACTAATAACGGAAATTGGCAATAGTTTACTGTATGTAAGTAGGATAACCAAATATCGACTGGCTTTTTGTTGATTTAAAACAGCTGTAAGTTGAAAAGAGGCAGTTATAAGATCTTATCAAAAGACTATGTTCATCATGATTTATCAAAGAGCAAAGGAAATAAAACAACGAAAATGTAATTTAATTACAATTTGAGCTTGTTTTCTTAGAGTATGTACTCTATAATTCTTTTCGTTCCCTTATATGGACGCTTGTTGTAATAATTGAATATTCTAGCTTTCCTCATAGCTAATCCACCGGTAGCCTTGCTACCGGTTTTTTTTTGCCAAAAATCTTCTATAGTTATCACATGGTCTACTTCAACTTTATCTGGTAGAATTGCTTGGTTATAATTGTAATTTGCTGATTTTTAGGTTTTAAAGTCAAAAAAATCTGTTTCAAATTGCTCCTCTTTACAATTGAATATCAAGCCTACTATGTTATGTTTCGCGCCTAGCGAGGCTTAAAAGGTTTGTCTGTAATAGTTTTTTTACTAAATGAACTTTTTTATTGGATAGAAAGTTAATTCTCTCTCATACTAAAGTCCATATGGTTCATTTAAATTTTGCTACTATACTCGTACTGCTAGATAGTTTATTACATAAAAAATTTTGGAAAATATATGAATATGTCTAATCTTTCTTTTAGAAAGAAAATTTTCACTTTGCTCGCTTTACCTATGTTGGGGTTTTTATGGTTAAGCATCAGCGCTATAATTGATAATGTTAATATCAAGAATGAGATGTCTACTATTGCTCCTTTAACTGAATTGTCAGTTGTTTATAGTGAATTAGTTCATGAACTACAAAAAGAACGAGGAATGACAGCCGGTTTTTTAGGATCAAAAGGGAGTAAGTTTGGTAACAAATTAAAAAGCCAACGTCAAAATGCGGATCAAAAACGCAATAAAAAAACTAGTTTTTGGAAAGAGAGTGACTTTACAAGTAATAACATTGTTCAGTTAAATTCTTCTATTGAACAGGCGTTACAAAAAATAGACTCAATACGTCAACAAGTTGATGCACAGTCAATATCTATTGGAGCTGCATTAGCCTATTACACCAAATTAAATAAAGAGTTGTTAAGTGTTGCGGCATTAAATGCTGAAATTAGCTCTGATGCTTTAGTGACGAAAGAAACCATCGCTTACTTTAACTTTTTACAAGGAAAAGAACGTGCTGGTATTGAAAGAGCAGTATTGAGCAATACTTTTGCAAAACAACAGTTTGGCTCGGGTATGTTTGCAAAATACATCACCTTAGTGAGTGAGCAAAATACCTACTTTGATAATTTTAAACATTTTAGTAATGCAGATAACAAGACTTTTTTTAATCAACAGCTCGATCATAATGCAGTAAAAGAAGTCGATAAAATACGTGCAATAGCTAACCAAAAGCAAAGTGATTTTGGTATTGAAGCTGAGTATTGGTTTGCGCAATCAACAGGGCGAATTGGCCAACTTAAAAAAATTGAAAACCAGTTAAGTGCTAAAATCAAGTCACTGGTTGAGATGAAGCAAGGCGATGCATTTAATGCAATGGTGCTCAATATAATTGTTAGTGCACTATTAATTACGCTGGCTTTAGTTGTGAGTTTTTATATTATTAATGAGCTTACTGATAGGGTTAAAAGCCTAACGAATGTATTGGCTAAAGTTCGACACGAAAATGACTTAACGGTTAACAGCCCTTATGAAGGAAGTAGCGAATTAGGTCAAATTTCGGTTTCCCTAAACAAAACCTTAGGTGGTTTTTCCAATGTAATAAAAGATATTTCTTCTTCAAGTATGACATTAGCTTCGGCCGCAGAAGAAACGGCACAAACTTGTGAAATTAACTCTAAATCATTATTTGATCAGCAAAGTGGTATTGCCTTAATCGCAACCGCAATTGAAGAACTTTCCGCTACGGTGAAAGAAGTGGCTGAGAATACACAAAATACTGCGAGTTCAGCGAAAAATGCCGATGAGAAAGCGAAAAATGGTTTAGGAACCGTGCAAAAGTCTTATCATTCCATTGAAACGTTAGCGAATGAGATTGATGGTTTAGCAAAACAGATTAATAGCTTACATGAAAGTAGTAATAATATTACAAGTGTTGTTGATGTTATTAAATCTGTTGCAGAACAAACAAATTTACTGGCATTAAATGCTGCTATTGAAGCTGCAAGGGCAGGAGAGCAAGGGCGTGGTTTTGCCGTTGTTGCTGACGAAGTTCGTACATTGGCTCAGCGAACTCAAGAGTCTACAGCTGAAATTGAAAGCTTTATTTTGTCGCTCCAAAGTGATGCTAATTCAGCTTACAACGTGATTGAAACTAGTCAGAAAAAAGCTGCTGAGGCGGTTGACAACTCTAAAGAAGTTGAGCATATGTTAGAAGAAATAACCGAATCTGTTGGTGATATCTTTGCTATGACAGACCAAATTGCAACTGCCATCGAAGAGCAAGCTGTTGTTACTCAAGATGTTGCACGAAATGTGGTTTCTGTTGAGGAAAAATCAATAGAAACAACTGAAGGAGCAAATCAGATATCAGTAACAGCTAAAGAACAGGCAAGGTTAGCGGTTTCATTACAAGATATGGCGAGCACTTTTAAGGTTTAGGTTACCACAGCTTGCTCTTCAGTTAGGTGTAATACCAAGTTGATTCGCCTTTTCAGTTACTAAAAAAGTAGACAATAACCGTCTACTTTTTTTGTCTTAGCGATAAAAAATACTATTGGAGTAAATCTAAATACCTTTGAGTGATCATCCTTAGCCTATTTTTTTCACTTTTAGAAATAAAGCTCGCATCAATTGCATTAAATGTAAACTGAGCAACTTCTGCTTTACTCATTGCATGCGCGTTATTTACTGCTAAAAAGTTATCTGTCATATAGCCACCAAAATATGCGGGATCGTCAGAGTTGATAGTGACACATAGCCCCTTTCTTAGCAGGGTAACGATATTGTGTTGCTCCATATGCTCAAAAACTTTTAGCTTTATATTAGATAAAGGACAGACGGTAAGAGGAATACGTTCAGTGACTAGATTTTCAACTAGCGCTTCATCTTCTGAGCAGCGAACACCGTGATCAATTCGAGTGATTTGTAGCAAATTCAACGCCTCATGAATATTGCTTGCGGGCCCTTCTTCTCCTGCATGTGCAACGGTTAAAAAGCCTTGTTCAATGGCTTGTTTAAATACTCTTTCAAATTTGCTCGGTGGGTGACCTACTTCTGTTGAGTCCAATCCAACGGCTATTATTTTGTCTTTATGTGTTTGTGCTTTTTCCAATACTTGAAATGCGGACTCTTCATTTAAGTGACGTAAGAAACACATAATGAGCTTACTGCTGATTCCTAGCTCTGTAGCTCCTTGTACAAGCGCTCTATGAATACCGTTAACCACTACATCAAAATCAATACCACGCTCGGTATGTGTTTGAGGGTCAAAAAATACTTCGGTATGTAGAACATTATCTTCCTTGCAGCGTAGTAAATATGCCCAGGTTAGGTCAAAGAAATCCTGCTCATGTATGAGAACATTCGCTCCTTGAAAATAAATGTCTAGAAATGACTGAAGATTATGGAAATTATAGGCACTTTTAACTTCTGCTATTGATGTGAATGGCATATGAACATTATTACGTTCAGCAAGTTCAAGCATCAGCTCTGGCTCAAGTGTTCCTTCAATATGAAGATGGAGTTCAACTTTAGGTAACGACTGGATAAATTTTTTCATGACTATGTTCCCAATAAATAACAAGCTCTTTTTAAACACTTTTCTTTTGTAGAAAATTTTCCATACAAAGAGAAAAGTACTGACGCACTCAACTCTTCGTAATCAGGATTTATTGGTTCCTGGTAGAGACCCCCAATCCATATCATTGGGGTTATACGAAGGGAAAGCTAGCTAAAGCATTAGCAAGCTTAATAATTGATAATGCCTCATATTTCCTCACAAGTCTATAAGGAAACAGCTAGGGGGAACGTGTCCCCCTTAACTTCATAAGTTATCTAGAATGTCCTCAATATTTACAGCAGCTCCACAACTATACGTATCACCATTTATATCGAATGCATGGAATTTTTATATTGCCTATTGACAAAGGACCACTGGTCTCTTATAGTCCGAATAAGAGACCAGCGGGCACTTAAAAAGAATAAGAATATGAATTGGCAACGAGCAAGAACAGACGAAAAGAAGAATGAGAGAAAAGAAGCAATTTATAAGGCGGCTTACACTCTTTTCAAAAAGAATGGCTACGACAATGTCAGTTTCAATGGCATTGCTGTTGAAGCGGGCTTTACCAAGTCCAACATGTATCGCTACTTTAGTTCGAAAGATGAAATTTTTTTGAATGTCTTTGCCGACTTATTTGAACAGTGGGTAGATGATTTTAGTCAGCAGTTACAATCACTTGAACAAGAAATTGCGGCAAAGGCTTTTGCTGATGTTTGGCTAAATTCGCTGTTATCACAACCCAAGTTGTTAGATTTAATGCCCATTCTTTTCACTTCCTTAGAAAGAAATAGCTCATTTGAACAGCTGCTGGAGTTTAAGCGTTTATCGATGAATTTACTTTATCGCCTCACATTGGATATCACGAGAATCTACCCTGATATTGAAGGTGAAAAGGCCTTTAAGCTGTTGACCTTAAGTTATGCAGCCACGGCAAATTCTTGGGCAGCAACCATGCAAAGTGACGCATTAAAAAAAGTCTATCAACTCGATGAGTTTCAGGCATTGAAACCAGACTTTGAAAAAGATTTAAGCACATCAATCGAAATAATTATTAAAGGTTTAAAGGCAAGTAATAAACCCAACGGGTAGCGATCAACAGACACACGTATTCTGCTAGCTAACAATTAATTAGCTAGCTTGTAGAAATTAATTAAATAAAAGGTAAATATCATGGCACATCATTGTGAAAATACATTAAAGGTTAACGTACCGGCAGAAAAAGTCTGGCAGATTCTTGAGGACTATAACAGTATTGAAAAGTTTGCCATGACGATTAAATCATCTGCTAGCGTCAATGATATAAGCTCAGGTTTAGGCGCAAAAAGATCTTGTACTTTTAATGACGGCTCAAGCCTTGTAGAAGAGATTATTGAATACCAAGCTGGCCAAGGCTATAAGATGGATATTTCTAACCATTCAATGCCACTAAAAAGCATGCAATCAGAAATGAAAGTGACGGCTATTGATGAAAATAGCAGTGAAATCTATATGTCAGCGGATTTTGTTGTCAAAGGTGGGCCACTTGGTTGGGTGATGGGGCAATTGATAATGCGACCTGTAATGAAAGGCATATTTAAGAAAGTGATGACAGGTTTAGCATATCATAGTGTGACGGGGGAACTAGTTGGTGAAAAATTACCATCTAATGAAGAACTGGATAAAATAATGCTCAGCTACTGACATAATTTTCATTAATTATGGCACCTCCACATAAGTTTCATATAAAGAATTTGATCCAAATCAAAATAAATAGAGTATTTATACTATTAGCGCTTTACATTTATAGAGTGGTTACTCTATAATGGCTTTGTTCTTAAGCGAACGCTTATTGTAATAATTTTATTCTAGCTTCCCCATAGCTTACATGTACCAGTAGCCTTGCTACTGGTTTTTTTTGTCCAAAATTTGAGTTGTAGCGCTTTCTGATGGCTGTTTTGTTTTCACAACAGACATTTTCCTTAAATTATTTGCCATGTATTTTCTAGCGTACTATTAAAAAGCTATCATCTAGTTCTAAGAGTGTATTTTCGTCAGGAAAGGGGAAAATCATTCTTTAAAACAAAGAAAGAAAAATGAAAATTGATAAATAATTGATGATACGGAAATTAATATGTAAAGTTGGAAATTATGGATAATTAAGATCGAAACTATATTAGTGTAAATACGGATGTTTAGGTCTATCATGCTGTTAAATAATGATAAAATATAATTGTCAGTTTTCGTCCCCCCAATATTTTAGCTAACAATTTTTTGCCCATTATTAGAGCGCTAAGCTTTTCTCTCAAATTATCATCTAGGAGTCTCATGAAATTAAGGATTTATCAAGTTGATGCTTTTGCATCGAAGGTTTTCGAAGGGAACCCCGCAGCAGTTTGTCCATTAGAAGAATGGCTTGATGATGATATTCTTCAAAAAATAGCAGAAGAAAATAACTTATCGGAAACTGCTTTTTTCGTGGTTTCAGAAAATGAGATTCAATTACGTTGGTTTACTCCATTAGAAGAAGTTGATTTATGCGGCCATGCAACTTTAGCCTGTGCCCATGTATTATATAAACATTTAGGCTATACCAAAGCTCAAATAAACTTCCAAACTAAAAGTGGTAAACTAATTGTAACCCAAACAAGCTCAGGTTATAGCATGGATTTCCCTGCTTCAGAGCCTGTTGAGTTATATACAGATATTCCCATTAACTTGATTAGTGGTTTAGGGGGAGTAAAACCTCAAAAGATAATGGCAGCATTTGATTATGTTATTGTCTTAAGTAGTGAAGACGAAGTAAAAAACCTAACTCCAGATCTTTCTATGTGGTTACATATTGATTTAAGGGGAGTTGTCGTTACAGCCCAAGGAAGTGATGTCGATTTTGTTAGTCGTTGTTTCTTCCCTAAGTTAAGAGTTAATGAAGATCCTATTACTGGCTCTGCTCATTGTGAATTAACGCCTTATTGGGCGGCTAAACTTAATAGAAATAAGTTGAAAGCACGACAAATTTCACTGCGCAGTGGGCTTGTTGTCTGTGAATTAAATAAAGATAGAGTTATCCTTACAGGAAATGCTATTGATTACATGTCAGGTGAAATAACTATATAAAGCCTAGGCTAAGTATGTGTTAGCTACTAGTATTACCCACAATTAGTAGACACCTTCTATTGCAAGTTTATGTCTAATTTTAGGGTAACACCAACTTAATGGAGGATGTTTGGAAATATCATTAATTAAAGCTGCGAATAGCGATGTAGATTTCCTGCTTAATCTTCGTGAAATAACAATGGGAAAATATTTAGAAGCTGTTAATTTGCCGACAGGTAGAAATGACTATCTGCAGAGAATCCATTATAAGTTTGATGATGCTAAAATAATACAAGTTAATGGACAACCGGCAGGCTTGTTTAAAGTTGGTTATCTAAGTGGTAAAAATCAATGGCATCTGTTTCAAATACAAGTTCATCCAGACTTCCAGAATCTAAAGGTAGGAAGCTCATTAATTAAGGCATTACTTGATAAAGCTGAAGCTCAAGGCGCTAGTGTTGGTTTAAGTGTGCTTAAAAGTAATCCTGCTCGCAATTTGTATACAAAGCTAGGCTTTGTGCAAGTTAATGAAACTGAACGCGAATACGAGCTTGAGTTTAAAGCCTAACATGGGTTTTAAAGTCGGCCATAACGGCGTTATATTTTTTAGGTGAAATTTGAATAAGCATCGCAAAATACTTGGTACGTTATTCTTTGGCTTAGGTAGCTGTATTTTACTCGCCGTGAGTACGATGCTGATATATAACTTTTTACTTGGCTATCTTGGAAACGTGATCTGGAACCTAGTTTTAGTTCCTATTTCCATAGCATTAGTGTTCTCAGGGTATTGGCTATTAAAAAGTAAAGAGCAAGCTTTCCCATTCATTATCTGGGTAGCTGTTATTAACATAATAATTGTGCCAATTGGAACCTTGATTTCAATTTATTATTTTTGGTTTCACTATAAGCATGTTAAAAACAAGATATAACAAACCATGCAAATGAATTTATTATTGTTGAAGCTCTTCTGAAAACCAGTCACAAATTATGGTATCTGCTTGTTCAGAGCCTGTGCGTTTTAGCGATGAGAATGCCTGAACTTTAATGTCAGCATTTAATGGTGCTAATGCTTTTTTTACTTTCAATACTTCTGCGCTGCGTTTACCTTGGGATAATTTGTCGCATTTCGTTAATAAGGCTAAAACGGGCAGTTCGCTATCGGCAGCCCATTGAATTAAATCCATGTCTAAATCCTTTAACGGATGACGAATATCCATTAATACCACTAAACCTTTGAGGCTTTCACGTTTTTCTAAGTATTCACCCAGCGCCTTTTGCCATTTCTTTTTCATTTCTAATGGTACTTTGGCAAAACCGTAACCGGGTAAGTCAATTAAGCGTTTATTGTCGCCAATTTCAAATACGTTAATAAGCTGAGTACGGCCAGGCGTTTTACTAGTACGCGCTAAACTTTTTTGATTTGTAAGCGTATTTAATGCGCTTGATTTACCGGCATTTGAACGCCCAGCAAAAGCGACTTCAATACCGCTATCTTCAGGTAATTTGCGAATATCTGGCGCACTGATGGTAAAAGTGGCTTTGCTTAAATGTATAGTAGTAGAAGACAAGGGCTTAACTCGGTATAAAAATATGGCGCTATTATAGCGTTATTCTTGCTCATTTATTATCAAAATAATTAACAAAAATGGTAAATAGTGTGTTTTTTCAAGGAATTTTAATCAGATAATGTTACACACCGCATAGATTAGTGTAAAATGCCGTCACTTTTTAGGGGTTTATTTTAAAAGTAAACTCCATCATAATTTAACATTACACAATTAGTTAATGATAAGTAGTTAACGACAAGCAGAGAGCAATTTAATGAAAAAAATAATATTTTCACTTTTGTTAGGAGCAAGCATGTTCAACACAGCGGTAGCTGTAGAAGGAGATGCTGAAGCAGGTAAAGCTAAATCTGCTATGTGTGGCGCATGTCACGGCGCTACAGGTATAAGCCCGGCCCCCACTTACCCTAATCTTGCTGGTCAACAATCTGCTTATATTGCAAAACAGTTAGCTGATTTTAAATCAGGTGCTCGTACCGATATGATGATGGCGCCAATGGCGGTCAATTTGTCTGAGCAAGATATGGCTGATTTAGGTGCCTATTTTTCTAGTCAATCACGTGGTGGTGAGCAAGCAGCTGTAAGCACTGACGGCCCTGCTTCGACGGCTGAAGTTCCAGCTCCTGCTGCGAATGTTGAAATTGTAACGGCAACTTCTGCTAAGGCTATTTATGCTGGTGATGTAAAAGCAGGTCAAGAAAAGTCGGCAATGTGTGTTGCTTGTCATGGTGCTGACGGCAATAGCTTGGTGTCAATGTACCCTAAGTTAGCAGGTCAAAGTGCTAACTATCTTTCTAAACAGTTAGCTGATTTTAAATCAGGTGCTCGTGTTGATCCTGTAATGGTTGGTATGGTTGCTGGTTTAAGCGCAACAGATATGGATGATTTGGCGGCATATTATGCGGTTCAAACAAGCAGTGAAGGAACGGGTGAAACGAGCCAAGTTGGTCATAAATTATATTTTGGTGGTGATGCTCAAAAAGGTATTACGGCCTGTGTCGCTTGTCATGGTGTGAAAGGTAAAGGTATGGCTCAAGCAGGATTTCCTGCTATTGCGGGTCAAAATGCCGATTACCTGAAAAAGCAAATAGCAACGTTTCGAGATGGTAGTCGTGGTAATGACAATAATAATATGATGCGTAATATTGCTATAAAATTATCTGATAGTGATATCGATGAGTTAGTTAAATACATGTCTTCACTTAAATAGTAGAGACTTTTTTACTAATATATTGACAAAAGCAGCGTTTATCGCTGCTTTTTTTGTTTATAGTGCTTGCGACTCTTTTATTTTATCCCCTAAAATACTTGTTATGATTTTCTTATATTTGAATGGAACACTTGAGCAACAGTATCAATACTAAGCAATTAATAGCCTGCCAGCAGTGCGACGCCCTATACGACAAGCCTGAATTGAAACAAGGTCAAAGCGTAAAGTGTGTTCGTTGTGGTAGTACAATGATGGAGCGTAAAGTTGATTCAATTGAACGCAGTTATAATTGGTCTTTGGCGGGTATCATTTTACTAGTACCAGCCATTTTACTCCCTATCATGGGGGTAACTTTAGCTGGTCAGTACCATCATGCTTCGCTACTTGATTGTATTCTTGTGCTGATAGAGCGTGGCTATTTTATGATCGCTGTTTTAGTGTTTTTATTTGCTATTGCAGTACCGGTAGTGCGCTTGTTTGGTTCTTTTTATATAACCTACGCTTTTAAGTTCAATAAATTAAAGCCTTCATTATTAGATTTTTTTCGTGCTTTCCATCATTTAGACAATTGGGCAATGCTTAATGTTTTTATGTTAGGAATTGTTGTTTCTATGTATAAATTACTTGATGATACCGAGCTATCTATAAATATGGGCTTGTTAGCTTTTATTCTTTGGCTTATTAGTTCAACCATGGCAGCTGCCGCTTTAGATCAAGATTATATTTGGGAAAAGTTGGAGGATGAGTTTGTTAATAAATACAGCGAAAAATAACAATCTTGCCCTTTGTCCAAAGTGCCATAAACTCAACTTATTGAATGTTGAATGCCATGATAAAAAGATACGGTGTGTCCGTTGTCATGGCTTATTTTATCAACGAAAATCTCATAGTTTACAATATACTTTAGCGTGGAATATTGCTGCATTAATAGCTTTTGTTCCCGCAAACCTTTACCCTATTATGATTATATATTCTTTGGGTATTGGTGATCCATCAACCATACTTTCAGGTATTGGTCAGTTTGTTGATCAAGGTCTATATCCAATTGCTGTAATTATTTTTACTGCGAGTATTATTGTACCGTTACTTAAAATTATCGGTTTGTTTGTACTGGTTTATCGAGCCTACACAGGAGTAAGGTTACGACCAGACAAGCACAGTAAGTTTTACCATGTTTTAGAATTTTTAGGGCCTTGGTCAATGCTTGATGTGTTTGTTGTGGCATTATTAGTCGCAGTGGTTGAATTAGGTTTTGTTACGTCAGTAGCAGCAGGGCCCGCAATTAATTATTTTACCCTAACAGTAATTTTTACAATGATAGCTGCAAATAGCTTTGATCCAAGGCTGTTGTGGGATAAAGAATCAAATGACTTACAGGGAAATAAGGAAAAAAATGACAACTGATAAAAAGGCCTATAAATATGATAGGCGAAAAGCAATTGCTGAGGTTGTGCCTCGTCAAGGTATCTCAATTGTTTGGTTTGTCCCTTTTATTGCTTTGATTTTTGGTGGTTGGTTAGGGGTTAAAGCACTATCTGAACAGGGTGTTTTCATTACTATAGAATTTGAAAATGGTGTAGGCATTGTTCCGAAAAAAACAGAAATACGCTATAAAGGCCTTGTGACAGGTATCGTTGATAAAGTTGTCCCATCTGATGATTTACAATCGGTCATCGCAGAAGTAGAAATGACAAAATCATTTGCCAATTACCTTACCCCAAATACACAGTTTTGGTTAGTTAGTGCTGATATTTCCTTACAAGGTGTTTCTGGTTTAGATACATTGTTATCAGGTAGTTATATCAATATTATTCCAGATACTAACAAAGATTCTGACAGCCAAGATCATTTTGTCGCGTTGAATGAAGCCCCTCAGCTTGATATGACAACACCAGGATTACACCTTACTTTAACAACAAGCGTACTCGGCTCTATTAGTG
>ENA-ORXI01002294-ORXI01002294.1-sediment-metagenome-genome-assembly--contig:-NODE-2294-length-13878-cov-5.516050_pt1 | contig 13878 bp, 10 predicted proteins | sample MGYA00237861_ERZ511468 | MGnify/ENA primary metagenome ERZ511468 (study PRJEB26299, sample SAMN06266213) | sediment metagenome | isolation source: Hudson Canyon methane seep mesocosm | place... | reverse complement strand
AGGGCTTCGATGCCGTTGTTGTTTTTGCTTACTTTTTGTCAATACAAAAGTAAGAGAGCGAAGACCTTTAGTGTCTTCAAGAGCAAAAGTATTTTATATATTCACAACAATTAAAAATAAGTGTATAATTAAACAAAGCAAAAAGGATTTCAAATGTTTGTAGAAATATATTACTGTGGCGTATGAAACTATTTACCTGAAGCTTCTAGGTTAGAAGAGGAATTAAAAGGTAATTTTCCTACTATTCGAATAGAGATTATTAAAGGCAGTGGTGGGATTTTTAAGGTTCTTGCTAATAAAGAAATCATTTATGATAAAGCAAGTGTGACTAAACAAAATGGTCGGTTTCCTTTTGAGAATGAAATTTCTTGTATCTTACAAGAAGACTTTGGATACTCATAAGACAAACTCTAAATAAAAATAGTGTAAAATCCTATCTATGAAATTAACAGCACAACAAATAGATGAATTTAATCACAATGGTTTTTTAGTATTAAAAGGTTTTGCAGACAATAACTTATGCAATGATATCTTAGCAAAAGCCAAAAACCATTTGGAAAATAAAACTCCACCCATAGAGAGTGAAGCACAATATTTAGAAAAAAACACACATTCTCAAACTGTACGGCGTCTGAGACAAGTGTATGACAGAGAAGAAGTTTTTAAGCAGTGGATGACAAACGAAGATATCAAACCTATTTTAAAACAGCTGTTAAATGACGAGCCCATACTTGTCCTCGCACACCACAACTCCATAATGACTAAAATGCCTAAAGAGAGTTCCAGGACTTCTTGGCATCAAGACTACCGATACTGGAACTATGAAAATGATAACTTGGTGAGTATTTGGTTGAGTCTTGATGATGAAACTTTGCAGAACGGATTATTGGAATTTATTCCCCATTCACATAAAATAAATTTAACTAAAGAGCAATTTGATACAAAAAGTAACTTCATCGATGACGAAATTTTGAATAAAAAATTGATTAAAACAGCCATTCACACTACCCTAGAAAGGGGTGACGTGGTGCTTTTTCATTGTAAGACTTTACATCATGCCAGCAAAAATAATACCAGTAAACCTAAAATTTCGTTTGTTTACACTGTGAGAGGAATGGCAAATATGTCCCAAAAAGACACACGAAGCGACTATAAAGAGATAATTTTATAGATAATCAATAACAGTTATCAATATTAAATAATTTTATTGTATTACCCATTGTTTAAAAATAGACATAAAAATAAAAGGTCTAGAAATTTTTATTATATAATTTAACTAATTTTTTATATTAATTTATTATTAGAACTATTTATGCAAAAATCACAAAAATTAATAATCGGAGAAGCAATGAAGGCATCAGACCTATTTGTAAAAGCCTTAGAAAATGAAGGCGTTGAATATATATTTGGGATTCCAGGTGAAGAAAATCTTGACTTTTTGGAATCACTTAGAGAATCAAAAATCAAACTTATTTTAACAAGACACGAACAAGGTGCAGGATTTATTGCTGCAACGTATGGAAGACTAACAGGAAAAGTTGGTGTGTGTTTAGCAACACTAGGCCCTGGTGCAACCAACTTTGTGACAAGTGCTGCTTATGCTCAACTTGGTGGAATGCCAATGATGATGATAACAGGACAAAAACCTATTAAAAAGTCTAAACAAGGACGATTCCAAATCATTGATGTTGTCAACATGATGAAACCTGTGACAAAATATGCAAAACAAGTTGTAAATGGAAACAATATTCCATCAATGGTTAGAGAAGCATTTAAAATAGCAACAACTGAGCGACCAGGTGCAGTTCATATTGAACTTCCTGAGGATATCGCTGCTGAAGAAGCTGATGATAACATTTATCCTGTTCAAACATTTCAATATCCAAAAGCAGAAAAAACGGCAATTTTAGATGCAGTGAAAATGATTGAAAATGCGAAAAGGCCACTTATTCTAATTGGTGCTGGAGCAAACAGAACACGAATTGGTTGTTCTTTGACACATTTAGTTAATGAATCAGGTATTCCTTTTTTCTCAACTCAAATGGGTAAAGGAGTGGTTGATGAAAATCATAAACTTTGTCTGGGGACTGCGGCGTTATCAAAAGATGACTTTATACATTGTGCCATAGATAGAGCAGATTTAATTATCAACATTGGACATGATGTTATTGAAAAACCACCATTTTTTATGGAAAATGATGAAAACTCAACAAAAGTAATTCATATGAACTTTTTCCCATCAGAAGTGGATGATACATACTTTCCTCAACTTGATGTAATTGGTGATATCGCTTCAAATATTGATGCACTGGCAACAGCACTCTCACCTCAAGACAAATGGGATTTTGAATACTATAAAAGAGTGATTTCAAATAATAAAGAACACTTAACAAAATACTTTAAAGATGAACGATTTCCAATTTTACCTCAAAGAGCGGTTAAAACTATTCGAGATTTATTGGATGAAAAAGATATCGTTACTTTAGATAATGGTGTTTATAAAATCTGGTTTGCAAGAAACTACAATTGTGCAGAACCAAATACGATGTTACTTGATAATGCCTTAGCAACTATGGGTGCAGGACTTCCATCTGCCATTGGTGCAAAAATGGTTCATCCAGAGCAAAAAGTTATTGCAGTTTGTGGTGATGGCGGATTTATGATGAACTCACAAGAGATGGAAACAGCAGTTCGTCTTGGTCTTGACCTTGTAGTTGTTATTTTAAATGACAATGCATACGGAATGATTAAATGGAAACAAGCAGGTATGGGATTTGATAACTTTGGTCTTGACTATAGCAACCCTGATTTTGTACAATATGCAAATTCTTATGGTGCAACAGGTCATCGACCTCAATCGTGTGAAGAGTTTACACAAACATTAGAAAAATGTCTGAACTCTAAAGGGGTACACTTAATCGATTTAGCGGTTGACTACTCTTTAAATCATTCAATTTTAAATGATTTATTAGCTAAAAAAGAATGTTTAATATAATTAACGTATAAAGATACAAAAATATAAAAGGAATATAATGAGCAGTATTGAAGTAACATCACCATTTGATGGAAGTGTCGTTGGAACAGTTCCATTTAAAACGTATGAAGAAGTGCAAGCAGCTATTGATTTGGCAGAAGCTACATTTTTAGACCATAAAAATGCATTACCAGCACACAAAAGAGTTGAAATCTTAGAAAAAGTGGCTGAAATTATGAGCGGTCAAATTGATGAGCTTACTAAACTGTGTGCAAGTGAAGGTGGAAAACCTTGGGCTGATTCAGTAGTTGAAGTTCACAGAGCCATCAATGGTATCAAACTTGCAATCGAAGCATTAGGGGCACGAGAAGGTAAACAAATCGCTATGGGTCATACTGCATCAAGTGCAAATAGAATGGCTTACACGTTCAAAGAACCTATTGGTGTGGTTGCTGCAATTTCTGCGTTTAACCACCCTCTTAACCTTGCAGTTCACCAAATCATTCCTGCCCTTGCAGTTGGATGTCCAGTGGTCATCAAACCAGCAACTCAAACTCCAATGAGTGCGATTAGAATGGTTGAGATTTTAGAAGAAGCAGGACTTCCAAATGGTTGGGCACAAGCAGTTGTGTGTGACAGAAAAGCGGGAGAATTACTGGCAACAAGCCCAAAGATAAGTGCCTTGACATTTATTGGTTCTGGTGCTGTTGGTTGGTACCTTAACTCTAAAGTAGCTCCTGGAACTCGAGTTGCTCTAGAGCATGGTGGAGTTGCACCTGTTATCGTTGAAGCAGATGCAGATATCGATGACTTGATTCCATCTATTGGAAAAGGTGGTTTCTACCACGCTGGACAAGTTTGTGTATCAGTTCAAAGAGTATTCGTTCACGAATCAATTTGTGATGAAGTAGCTTCGAGACTAAGTGAATACGCATCTAAATTAGTTGTAGGAGATCAATTAGATCCTAAAACTGAAGTTGGTCCATTAATTAATAATAATGAAGTTAACAGAGTTGAAGAATGGGTAAATGAAGCAAAAGAAAAAGGTGGAAAAATCTTAACTGGTGGAAACAGAATCTCTGCATCTTGTTATGAACCAACAGTTATTTTAAATCCTGCTGATGATGCTTTAGTATCTACTAAAGAAGTATTTGGACCAGTTGTTTGTATTTATACTTACTCTGATATCGAAGAAGCTTTTGATAGAGCAAATGCTTTAGAAGTTTCTTTCCAAGCTGCTGTATTCACTAAAAATATTGATACTGCTTTAAAAGCTGTAAAAAGATTAAGTGGTACTGCTGTAATGGTTAATGATCATACTGCATTTAGAGTTGATTGGATGCCTTTTGGAGGAGCTAATGCTTCTGGATTAGGAATGGGTGGAATTCACCATTCAATGATAGAGATGAGTAAAGAAAAATTAATGGTTATTAAATCATCAGTTTTATAGACACTTACTTTCTATAAAAAAAGCCAAGATAGAAATATCTTGGCTTTTTTATTATCTATTCAAAATGAAGTTTAAACTATAACTCCATTATAAAACAAACTATTCTTTTATAAACTGTTTTCTATAATTTTCTTCTAAAGAAGTTTTATCTTTATAATCAATCATATCTCCTATTTCAATTTGAATGATTAAATTTTTTGGTCTATTTCTAATAGCATCTTTTAAAATCTCATTTGCATTTGATTTTATATATACCGGTAGAATTGGTAATCTATTTTTTAAAGCAATAATTCTTGAACCTTCTTTAAAAGTTGATAAAGGGGTATTCTCTTTATTTCGTGTACCTTCTGGAAAAATAAAAATCGAATGCCCCTCTTTTACAACTGCTTTAGTATCTTTAAAAAATGGTGTCATATTAGCAGCATCTCTATCTAATAATAATGTTCCAGCGTTACGAGTAAAAGTACCAAAGAAAAAAGAATTATATAATTCTTTTTTTGCAACCCAAAAACCATCAACTTTTGAATATTTTAAGGCTAATTCAATTATTAAAGGATCTATAATACTTCTGTGATTTGAGACTAATAAAAATTGTCCATCAAGAGGCAGCTTTTCTTTATTAATAACTTCAACACTAATATTTAATTTATTTAATAATAGTTGAGCATATTCCATTCTTAAGTCAATTCTTTCTTGTGAAGTTTTAGACTTTTTTAATTTAATTCCGTATTTATTTGTAAGATATGTTGCATAAAATGCCATGCTTATTTGTTTAAGAGTCACAGTATTCCTAGTATTTTTTTTTATTATAACTAATTCCATATATGAAAATCATTTTTATTAGATACAATACAAAATGAAAAAAAATCCTCTATTAACAAAAGATATCCCATCATTAATTAAACAAATTGCAATTCCATCTAGTATTGGAATGTTTTTTAATACTATGTATAATGTCGTAGATACATTTTATGTTGGTATGATATCTACAATTGCTATTACAGCACTCTCTTATAGTTTTATTGTATTCTTTATGATTTTATCTATTAGTTTTGGTTTATCCTCTGCTATTACAGCTCATGTTGGAAATAGCTTAGGGAAACATAAACATAAATTGGCACAAATCTTTCTCAATAATGGACTTACCTTTATAGCTATAGTATCTACCCTACTTTGTACAATTGGATTTATATTTTTACCTAATATATTTTATATTCTTGGTGCGAGAGATGAAGCGCTACAATTATCCCTTGACTATACAAATGTTATTTTAATAGGTGTGATTCCTATGCTTTTGGGACTTGGTGCAAATGCCGCTCTTATTGCAAAAGGGGATACAAAAAGTTATCGAAATATTTTAATAGTTGGTTTTACATTAAATCTTATTTTAGATCCATTACTAATTTATGGCTATGGATTTATTCCTGCATTTGGTTTTGAAGGTGTAGCTTATGCTACAGTATTTATCCAATTTATTACTTTTTTATTTATTTTATATAAACTATATCAAACAAATTTATTTAATTTTCAAACACCTAAAATGTTTTTACCAGACATTAGAATTTATAAAAAACTATACAAACAAGCTCTTCCCATGAGTCTTAATATGTTTATGATGTCTTTAGGTACTATGCTTATTATGTACTTTGTATCCTTTTATGGATATAAAACTGTTGCAGCATTTGGTATAGGATACAGAGTTGAGCAAATAGTACTCTTACCAATGTTAGGTTTAAACATAGCAGTAAGTGCAATTGTTGCAAATAATTATGGTGCTAAAAACTATGATAGAATTTCTGAAGTTATACATAAGTCATTAAAATACGGATATATTATGAGTGCTATGGGAATTGTATTTTTGTTCTTTTTTGGAAAACTTATTGTTACTCAATTTGATAGTGATATAGAAGTAGTAGAAACTGCTTATACATATATAATGATAGAAAGTTTTATCTTTTTTGCATTTATAACAATATTTATATCGAATTCAACACTCCAAGGTATTAAACAACCTTTTGTAATACCATATGTGAGTTTATATAGACAAATTATAATGCCTTTTATCTTTTTATATATAGCTGTAGTTTATTTTGAATGTACAGTAACAACTGCTTGGATACTAATTGGAATAATTATATATAGTGCTGCTATTTGGATATTTTTTTATATGAGAAAAAAATTAGAGGGGTTAAAAATAAAAATATAGTTTAAAACTATATTTTATTTTTATTTATTCTTGAATTAAGTAAGGTATAAAATAGACCAAAACTGTTAATACAGAAGCTACTATTCCTGTATAAAACTGAGAGATTCCAGTTTTATCAGAATTTTCTTTCATATCTGCATAGGTTTTATTATCTCTATAAGCGATTCCAAAACCTCTTACTGACTGATACACTCCCATAAAAATAATTAACCATGTTACCCAAGTTGCGCTTTCGTAACTAAAGGTAATAGCATGGATTAATTGTTCAGTTGAACTCATATATTATTTACCCATGTATAATTGTCTAGGTCTAGCAATTTTTGCTTTTACATCTTCTTTGTACTCTAACCATTGTGAAATCCATCCAACAGTTCTACCAATAACAAACATTGGTGTAAACATAGAAGTTGGGATTTTTAATGCTGTTAAAATAACACCAGAATAGAAATCAATATTTGGGTATAATTTTCTAGAAACAAAATACTCATCGTTTAATGCAATATCTTCAATCTTACTAGCAATTTTCATTAATTCTGAATCAAGTTTTAACTCATCTTTTAATTGGTCTTGTAAACCTCTTAAGATTTTTGCTCTTGGATCAAAGTTTTTATAAACTCTATGTCCAAATCCCATAAGTCTAAATGGGTCATTTCTATCTTTTGCTTTTGCAATATACTTATCAACATTATCAACAGAACCAATCATCTCTAATTGATTAATTACTTGCTCATTTGCTCCACCATGTGCACTTCCCCATAAAGCAGAAATACCTGAACTGATTGCAACATAAGGATGAGCATTTGTAGATGCAACATTTCTTACTGTTGTAGTTGAAGCATTTTGTTCGTGATCAGCATGTAATGAGAAAATAGCATCAAGTGCTTTAACTTCTACTGGAGAAATTGTATTTTCACCATCGTTACCAACTTTCATAACTCCACCTGGATAAGCTCTCATCATGTATAAAAAGTTTTCAGTAAAACTTCTGTTGATATCTGGATAGATAAAAGGAATACCCATAGAATGTCTATAAGAGAATGCAGCAATAGTAGGCATTTTTGCAATAATTCTTGCAGCCATTTCTAAAGATTCTTCTTCATTTTTAAGTTCAATTGCATCACCATAAAAAACTGTTAAGGCAGCAACTGCTGAGTTCATAATTGCCATTGGGTGACCGTTAATTGGGAAAGAATCAAATAATCCTCTCATTCTTTCATGAATAAAAGATCTGTGTCTTAACTCTAAATCAAACTCTTTAGCTTCTTCTGGAGTTGGTAATCTTTTATTTAAAAGTAAATAACAAACTTCTATATAAGAATGATTTTCTACTAATTCTTCAATGTCAATACCTCTATGTCTTAACTCACCTTTGTCACCATCAATAAAAGTGATTTCAGATTTAGTACTTGCAGTTGAAGTATATCCTTGATCAAATGTAAACATTCCTGTTTGTCCATAAAAAGAAGAGATATCTACTACGCTTGGTCCTCTTGTACCATCTAGAATATCAAATTCATATGATGTATCAGTTCTATTGTCTGTCATTGTAAACGTATTTTTCATTGTAATCCTTGTGTTTCTTATTTGTTATAAAACAGAAATAATGAGATATTGAACTCATTATAATCTTTATGCTAAATTGTATGTTTTATAGCTTATTATAGCCTTAAGAAAAAATAGATTATTTGATCTATTTTCCCCTTAAATACTTAATCCTTACTGATTATTAAACACTTTTAATTGATTAATAATCACAGAAAAAAAATTTATTATATAAATAAATATTTTTAAATTTGTATCGAATAGTAACATAATTCTTACATAAAACTTTATATAAGAAAAAATTATATGTTATTATAACAAAAAGAAATATAAAACTTTATCAATTTTAAGGAAAGCAGACAATTACATATAAATTTTAGTAAAGTTTTTGTTGCATGATTCGGCATTCAGTCAATTTAATTAATAAAGATGTAATACATCTATGATAAAAATCATTGTAAGATTAATTTGATATAATAAAACATGATTAAAAACCTATTATTTATTTTTACTTTTTTATTTGTTATTCATCTAAATGCAAATACTCATACTCTCAATTTGTCTAAAGTAGAAAAACAATACTTATTAGACCATCCTACTATAAAAGTACATAACGAAAATAATTGGCCACCTTTTAATTTTAATGAAAATGGTGTTGCTACAGGATATAGTATTGATTATATGAATCTTTTATCATCTAAAATAGGGATCAAAGTAAAATACATTTCTGGTTACTCATGGGCAGAATATATGAAAATGCTTCAAACTTCAAAATTAGATTTAATAGTCAATATTTCCAAAAATAAAAAACGTTCAGAAACAATAGAATTCACTGATGTTTTTTTATCTGTAAATAATGCAATATACATAAATAGGAATAAGCAGATATTTTATAATTTAGAGGATCTAAAAGGTTATACAATTGCTATGCCAAAAGGATTTTATGCTCAAGAATTTATAGAAAAAAACTATCCTGATATAAAACAAATTTTAGTTAAGAATCAATTAAATGCTTTAAAACTTTTAGAGGAAGGAAAAGTTCATGCTACTATAGGAAAAAAAGTTGTTATGGATTATATTATGCAGAAAGAATATATTCAAAATGTAAACTCTACAAGATATATCGATAATGAAAAATTGATTAGTCATATTAGAATGGGTGCTTCAAAGGAAGATAGTACATTAATCAATATATTGAAGAAAGCTCAAAAGCTGATATCAAAAGAGGAAAAAGAACTATTAAACTTTAAATGGTTAGGTATGACTGATAATAATAATAATAATAATAATAAATTAAAATTATCTCTTCAAGAAAAAGAATACTTAAAAAATAAAAAAGAACTTCTATTATGTGTAAATTCTAATAAAATGCCACTAGAAAAAGTAGAAAATAATCTACATAAAGGGCTCTCTAGCGAGTATATAAATATTTTAAGAAATAATATCAATATTCCAATCAATATTATACAAACAAGCTCCTCTATAGATACAATTACTAAGCTAAAAAATCAAAAATGTGATATTGCCAGTATGTTACCGCTTCAAAATATGCACAATAAGGAAATTAACTATATATATCCCTATATAAATACAAACATCCTTGTTGCTTCAAAAATCAATAATGTATATATTGATAATTTGTATATTTATCTTGATAAAACTTTTCTTATAAGTGATAATGATTTAATATACAATATTATAAAAGAAAAATACCCAAATATAAAATTAAAAAAAATTGATTCAGTAAATCTTGCTTTAAATATGGTGGAAAAAGGTGAAGCTTTTGCATTTTTAGGTGATTCATTAACACTAACATATACTATTCAAAAAAATTTCGTAGGAACTATTGCAATAGTTGGGAAACGAGATAAATATATTACTTATTCCGTAGCTACGAGAGTTGATGATTTAATGTTAAATAAAATAATTAAAAAAGTAACATCATCTATCTCTTTATCTGATAAACTTGCAATAGAAAGTAAATGGCTACAATTTACAAATCATACTATTATAGATAATTCACTTATTATAAAATTACTTACTGCTTTTTTTGTAGTTATATTAATCTTTCTATTCATTTATAAAAAGCAAAAGTTGCTAAAAGATAAAATAGAAGTACTAAATCAAAAACTAGAATCAAAAGTTAAACAGAAAGATGAAACAATCTTTAAACAAGCAAAACTTATTAGTATGGGTGAGATGATAAGTAATATTTCCCACCAATGGAGACAGCCCTTATCTGAAGTTAACTCTATAGTTATGAGTCTTGAGAAAGATTTTTATTCTAATCAAATGAATGAAACATCTTTAGAAAATAATCTTGATAAAATAGAAAAATTAACAGAATATATGTCAAATACAATAGATAATTTTAATGATTTTTTTAAAAGTAATAAAGAAAAAAGTAATGTGCAAATTTTGGAAAATATAGATAAGGTTTTAAATTTATTTGAAAATACTTTTCAAAAAGAAAATATAGCTATAAATGTTGACCTTCAAAATGATATCTTTGTAAATATCTATGAAGGGGAGTTGTCACAAGTTTTAATCATACTTTTACAAAATGCCAAAGATGCTTTTATTTCAAATGGTATCTCAAATCGACTGATTCGTATTGATGCTATTATAAATCATGGTAAACTGGTATTAACTATAGAAGACAATGCTGGTGGAATAAAAGATGATATTATTGAAAAAATATTTCAACCTTATTTTACAACAAAACCTGAAACTCACGGAATAGGTTTAGGGTTATATTTATCTAGACAAATTATTGAAAAAAGTATGAAAGGTGAACTCAAAGTAAATAGTAAAGATACTACAACAATATTTACAATCATTCTACCTTTTGACTAGAGTTTTCATTTTATCTAAATATTTAATGGCTTGTTCAAGTTGCAAATCATTTTTATTATCGATTACATTATTTTTTTGAACAAGTATATTTGGCTGAATTTTATTGTTAATTGTTCTTTTACTTGATAAGTAATACTTTCCTATTGTAAGTTTGATAGCTTCTTTTTTATCATCTGTTATATATATAAGTGCTTGAACAGTCCCTTTCCCATATGATTCTGTACCTATTAAGATACCTCTTTTATGGTGCTGTAGAGCACCACTTACAATCTCTGCAGAACTTGCAGTTTTGTTATTGATCAATACTACCATAGGACGTGATGTAATAGTATTTTTCATTGTTGCATAATATGATTTAGTTAGATTTTTTTTTCTACCTACTTGTGATATGATTACACCACTATCTATAAACAAATCAACAGTTTTAATAGACTCTTTTAAATATCCACCTGGATTATCTCTTAAATCCAAGATCAAGTTTAGATTGTTATGTTTTTTGATAATAATAGATATTTTTTTTGCTGTATTTTTATAAAAATAAGGAACTAAAATATATAAGTATTTTTTTTCTATTATTTTAAAAGATATCGGAGCAGATATCTTTTTTCTTTTGTTTAGTGTATTAGATTTTTTATTTTTATTAATATAAATTGAGTGTTTATCTAAATTGTTCATCACTCGTTCAATCTCGAATTCAATATCTTTTTGAGTTTGATATCTTTTTTTTGTATCTAAATATTTTTCCTTAGGTATCTCTTCTATGTAATGATTTTTAACTAGTTTAATCACTTTTTGTAATTTATCACGATCTTTTTGTTCTATTTTTTGCTTAGGCACAGTATTAGAACAACTTAAAAAAACAAATAATATAAGAAATGTAATGAAGATATATTTTTTCATAATTTAAATACTCCTATATATTTTATGATAACAAATCACACTTGATACATACTTTTCAAGTAACATTAGAGCTAAATTTTAATACTAAGGAACAATAAATGGTAAAAGAAGAAATTGTTAATTCAATTAAAAGCTATAGCGGAAGCTATTTTAATCCGGTGTTTGTTGATGCTTTTATTGAACGAGAAAAATCTGAAGCCTTTTGGATTTCTTTAAAAGAGCGGCATATTACTCTCTTTACTTGGGAAATGAGGCAGTTGGGTAGCAAAGTATCGCTAACCCTTCAGCAGCTAAAACAATTATCAATCATTATGGCTTATATTGTTGATCAGAAGAGCCCATTTACTGCTCAGCATTCAGTGCGAGTGGCTGATTTGGCTAAGTATATTGCAGAGACCTTTGGCTTGCCTGGTGAGAAATGCGCTAAGATTGAAATTGCTGGTTTATTGCATGATTTAGGTAAGTTAAATACACCTGATAGAATTCTCGAGAAGGCGGGGTCATTGGATAGGCTTGAGCGATCAATTATGAATCAGCATAGCTATGAAACCTTTGTGATTTTACGCTCAATTGAAGGTCTGGGAGATATTGCTCTTTGGGCTGCATTCCATCATGAGGGACTTAATGGTGTGGGGTACCCTTTTCATCCGACTCAACAGAATCTAGGTATTGAGTCACGTATTATTGCAGTTGCCGATGTATTTCAAGCTCTAGTACAAGATCGACCTTATCGTGCCGGTATGGCTTTGAGTGAAGTGTTAGGGATTTTGGGTGAGCTTGTTAGTGATGAAAAACTTGACCCAAGACTGGTCGATTTGGTGAAACTGGATGGTGAAAAATGCTTTGCAATAGCGAAGGGTATTGATCAGACTATCAAGGGTATTGAGATTCCTGACTTCACTGCTGATACTTTAATGGTAGCGAATCAGTAGGCTTGTAGTGACTCAAGCTTAAGCGTTATTTATAAGGTATCTAAGGTTTTTTAAAAGCCTCAAGTAAGCTTTATTTTTCTGCTCGCTTATTTTTATACATGCATGAATCTGCATGATTAACTAAGGACTCAACATACCCTTACTGCATGTTGAATCCCGTCAATCATAACCGTTGGTTGACGAGCAGATAATGAAGAAAAAAGCACAAGAAACAGCACCCAAAAGCATAAAGAAGAAGGGGGGAAGCCGCTCTAAAGGGAGTAAAAATAAAAACCGACTGGAGGTAAAGCTGTCAGCGTTACAATTACAATTGCAGTAGTGTATTCGATAAGCCCTTGTCTTGGTAGGTAGTGCATTGAAAATAGGTCATTTTGTTTATGATGGTGTATTAGGTAATAATGCGGTTTTGCAAACGGTGAAACAACTCAAGTTGTATTTGGTCTCCAAATTGCGCCATGATCCAAGGCTCTATTTTCCCTGTACGGGTGAATACTCGGGGAAAGGAAAGCCTCAAAAATAGGGGGATAAGCTGATATTAGAAACACTGTCTGAAAAAAGTTTGAGCGAAACGACAGTAAAAACATCGAAACCAAACTTTACTAGGTTCAAGTTTAGCACCAGAATTTCCCTGATTTACTCAATGTCGTAGTCATTGTTAAAAAGAATCTTAAAGCGAGCAAAGTTGTAAAAGTACTACTATTCAGTGATGATTTGAATTTACCTTACGATAAACTGATTGATTATTACCGTTTACGGTTCCAGACCGAGTTCAATTTTCGAGACGCGAAGCAATATTGGGCGTTGGAAGATTTCATGAATATTAAAGAAACGTAAGTGACCAATATCGCGAACTTTTTATTATTTATGGTTACATTTTCACAGTTGTTATTGCCTCAAATAAAGGCATTAGAGCGTAAAAGTATATTGGATTTGAAAACCACGTTCAGGGCACGTAAGTTCACACGTCGGATTATGTGTCGCTCAGCTTAAATGCAGAGGAGTTTTTAATGACAGATAA
>ENA-ORXI01002293-ORXI01002293.1-sediment-metagenome-genome-assembly--contig:-NODE-2293-length-13880-cov-3.618489_pt1 | contig 13880 bp, 16 predicted proteins | sample MGYA00237861_ERZ511468 | MGnify/ENA primary metagenome ERZ511468 (study PRJEB26299, sample SAMN06266213) | sediment metagenome | isolation source: Hudson Canyon methane seep mesocosm | place... | reverse complement strand
TAGATTAAGTAGTATTCAGGCAATAGTTGAAAACTTCCGATTTGGAAAAACAGGTGAAACATATATTATAAATAATAAAAAGCAGCTACTTACGAAAAGAAAATTTGATAAAGAAAATAAAATCTTAAAATATGTCGATAATACTGAAATAAAAAAAGACTTTTATAGTAGTTATAACAAAAACGAAGTTTTAGGGACTTTTCAAGAGAGTAATTTTGGACGTTGGATTATTGTTGCAGAAATTTCAAAAGATGAAATGCATGAAATGTTTGAACAATTTTTAATGTATGTTTGTATTTTTATTGTAATTCTTTTGGTTTTAATTGTGCCACTTATTTTAAGGTTTTCAAATAAAATTGAAAAACCACTTCAGTTTTTACTTCATGGATCAAAACAGATTCAAGATGGTGATTATGGACATGAGATTGATTCAAGTTTAATCGTACATGCAACAAATGAAATTAAAGATTTAACATCTTCTTTTAATTCAATGTCAAATGTATTAAAATCTGTAATCAGCGAGCTAACTACACAATCCACCATTGATGTTTTGTCAAAACTGTTTAATAGAAGAGAACTGCTAAGACAATCGGTTTTATCGTATGAGAAATCTCTTAAAGAAAAGACACCATTAGCCATATTGATGATTGATATTGATCACTTTAAAAAAATAAATGATACTTATGGACACAGAACAGGGGACACAGCAATTGCTTTGGTTGCAAATACAATAAAAATATCTTTAACGAACTTAGATATAAGTGGACGTTATGGTGGAGAGGAGTTTATGGTATTTATTAACGATACTACACAAATAAATGTTGAGCAAATTGCGCAAAGAATTAGAACCAATATAGAAAAATTAAAAATTGAAAATGATGAACATACATTATCTTGTACTTGCAGTATTGGAGTTTATTTTAAGAGTGATTATAAACAAAGGGTAAGTTTTGAAGAAGCAATTGAAAAATCAGATCAAGCACTTTATCAAGCTAAACATACAGGAAGGAATAGAGTAGTTGTATATGATAGTTAGGTCCTACTTATATCGCTGAACCTTGTAGCCTTTATTTTTTAATTGATGTAAAAGTCCATCTTTTCCAACTAAATGCGCAACTCCCACTAAAATAAACTCTTTGGTGTCATTTTTGAATAATGACTGGATAATAGGCATCCAGTTGTTGTTTCTTTCAACCAAAATTGATTGATAAAGTTTAGGAGTATATTTTTTCATATCGGAGACAAAAAGAGTATTTAAAGTTTTCACATGTCCATTTCTCCACGCATTTATAATTCTTTTAAAATACTTTTTAGTTTGTTTTAAATCTTTGAGTGACTGTTTTATTAAATTATCTTCATCTCCTTCTCCCATAGTTACCATATATTGCACATGTTTTTTTACACTTTCAAGTTTTCCAAGATATTTTTTATCTTTAATAGCTTTATCCAAATAAAACTGATCTACACCAGTTGTATTTATTCCCATGTTTTTTAGCTCGATTATTGTTAATGTAAAAAGTATCATAGCAGGTTTAAGATGATCATAGTCTATAAGATTAATTCCTCTTGTTTTTGCATGTTCTTTAAGTTCATTGTATATTTCAGGGCTTAAAATAGTTGAAAGTTTTTTCCCATTTTCTAAAAGCATATTCTCCATCATACTTTTTTCAACTTTTGGATTCTCTAGGGCTTGTAAATCTGTTTCAAAATATATGGAGTCAGAGAGTTCATATGCTTCATTGTATTCAGCAGGAAGAGGGTAGTCTTTAGATCTTAGAAGATGAATGGTTCCACCAAGATAGATAGTTTCATCATCTTTTTGTATTTTCCAAACAGATGTTTGTGCAAAAATTATTGATTGTAAAAAAAATAATATTAGTAGACTTGTAAGTTTTTTCATAATTCACCTTTTAAAGTTAAAATTATAGCAGAATATAATTTATATTATTATGTTGAAAAGATGATTATGTGAGTTATACTATTTTGTTATGCAACACTTTTTGTTTCTATTACAGTTTTTTCATTTCTATGGTTGTAAATGTCATCTTGACTAATAGTTTTATCTCCTAAAAGCTTACGTGCTGCCATGAGTCCGGTCTCCATTGCAGTATCTAAAAATATATATCTAAATGTTCCTTGTCTTCCACACATGGTTAAATTCTCGAAATGGTTTAAATGTTTTATGGTGTCATCTCTGTCTTTAGTATAATTAATATCCATGAGATTATATGCGTGTTGTGTTGTAAAAGAGAAATAGTCCACAATATTATGTTCTATATCAAAGTTAAGTTTTAACAAGTCTTTTTTAACAATATCAAGTAGTTCTTTTTCACCCATATCCCATATCTTGTCATTTACATTACAAGGAATTTCTAACATAATAGAGCTTTTTCCTTTGGGAGACATGTGCTCTGATCTTCTTTTTGGCTCTTGAATTCTAGTAGGAAGTAAATCGTAATCACTTACATATTGCCACGTATGAGGTGTAAAGTTTTCAATATCTAATCCAATACATAAAAACCTTAGACTTCTAAATTTTAGCTTGGAATCAAACCCTAAGTATTGAGCCATTTCATTCATGGGAATGGTTGAAATAATCTTTGGTGCTGAGTAAGTATTATTTGAAGTTGTATGAATTTTATTTATTTTTTTGTCATCATAATCAATACTAGATATGGTTTCATTTAATACAATTTTTCCGCCTAGGTCAATAAAATTTTGTGCCATTTTTGAAGGAAGTCCCCCAAATCCATATTTTGGATATCTAAAACTTTTGGCATAGGTTCTGGCTGTTTTTTTATTTTTAAAAAGAAGTTTTTTTATTACATCTTTTATATCAATAAGTGAGATTCTTTGTCCTGCCCAATCAGCGCTTAGTTGATTTGGCTCTATTCCCCACAGTTTTTTAGTATATGGGCCAAAGAAATTTTTATACAATGTTTTCCCAAACCTTGAAGTAATCCAACATTCAAAATTATCATCGTTTGGTTTTTTGAGTTTTAGTAATATCAATAAGGTGTCAAAAGCAGCGCCCAATAACATTGTCTTAGGAGCAACTTGCAGCAAGTTCTTCAAGTTTAATGGATACTCATATGTTTTGCCTTTATGAAGTATCACTGAGCTTCTTTGAGCTACTAATAAATCATCACTTAGTATCTCTTCTACAAACTCTAATAACTCAGAGTTATTTGTAATAAACCTATGTCCTCCGTAGTCAAATCTGTATTTTTCACCATTGGTTTCTAAAACTTCTGTTTTACATTGCCCTCCAACTTTAGAATCTTTTTCTAGAAGAGTAACACTTTTCCCATTTTTAGCAAGTTCAATTGCACAAATCAGACCAGAAACACCACCTCCAAGGATTATTACGTCACTACTATTTTGCATAGGCATACGTTCTTTTCCATAGTGTAATAGCTGTAATCATATAAAAACCCCAAGATAAAAGATGCAGTAGAGTAGGTGATGAGTTGTAGCCAAAAAGTGCTCTAAGAAATGTGCCAAATATACCTCGATCATCTAGGATATATGAAATATTATATACTTCTTGTACAAATACAGGAACCATTTGTGTCGCTTGCATCATACTAATACTACTTCCAAATAAGCCACCTGCAATTATAAGTATCAATAAACCAGTGTATTTAAAGAAGGAGTTTATTGGAATATTTTTAGCACCTTTCATCAAAATATATACAAGTGTAACAGATAGAAAAAGTCCAATAACCGCGCCAATTAAACCATCTTCAAGTGTAACTCCTACATCAATACTTAAAGAAGAGAAAAATAAAACTGACTCAAACCCTTCTCTTAGAACAGCTAGAAATGCCAAAAATACCATACCTGCAATATTGCCAGTAGTAACAAGATTTTTGATATTTTCTTCCATCTGTCCTTTAATTTGTTTGGATTGATTTGCCATCCATATTACCATATAAGATAAAACTATGGTTGCAAACATCAGTATAAAGATCATGAGATAGTGCTGATAATTTTCTTCTAAACCGTAAAAAACTACTTGAAAAATATATGCAATTATAAGTGAAATAACAATACCGAAAAATACACCAATGTAAATGTATTTATTATAATGTGGAACTTTTAGTTTCCCCAAGTAGGATAAAATTATTCCAACGATTAAAAATGCTTCTAACCCTTCTCTAAAGGTTATTAAAAAACTTGCTAACATCTGTTTCCTTATGATTATAATTCTTATGATTAACTATAATAATCGTTATCATTATACAAAAGATTGTATGAAAGCTCTCTTAAAAAGTACTAAGTATGTTAATTTTTAATTAAGAAGTAAACTATTTTGATTATTTAAAATTTTTATAAGTATAAAAAGCCAGATAGATTAAAACAGCAATTCCAACTGTTTTTTCAGTGGAAAAAAAATTTAGATATTCTAACAAAACTCCCAAAATAATTACTACTACAAAGATTAATAATATTTTGGGATTTTTATTGTCAAAAATGAAAAACATTTTATTGGTTTTGAGAAGGCCTATATTTAAAAAAGTAGTATACCGTTGCAACAACTAATAATAAAATGGCTACATTTATAATAGATAAGTCAACTTCTGAAGCTTCTGTTCCTCTTGTATACTCTTTTGGATAAAAAAGTATCATGCCTGAAAAAAACATCATGATTGAAGAAAATGCAGCAGTTACGGTTGATACAACAGGTGAATATGTTCTAACATAAAAACTTTTTATTATTTTAAATGTTATTCCAGTAGCAGCAAAGATTAAAATCATTACTATTATTACGTCCATTAAATTGTCCTTCTATTTTAATTATATTTTGTTATTTTAATTTTTTATAAAATACCCAATGCCTTTGATTTTATTTCAAAAGATAACTCTTCAGCTATGATATTTTGCCATCTGTTTATAGAAATTTTGTACTCACTATCAAGTTGCTTTTGCATTTTTTCTGTAAAAAAAGCACCACTGTTTATTTCTTCTAACACCGTTTCAAGATATGTTTCTGGGTTAAGCAAATCTTTGTCTTTTTTTACATAATCTTCAAGTGCATGAACCGAAGCATGTTTTTGTAACTCAATGAGGTAGTTATTGTTAAAATCTTCAGTATCTTTAAAATGTCTTATAATAGCAATAATTGTGTAAAAAACAGTTTCAGGATCGATATCTAGTGATAATTCATTGATTTTTTTATAGGTCGATTTTACGTCAAATTCAGATTGACTTACAATATGTGATAGTGATATTTGATAGTACAATTCATATTTAGCTAAGTTTTCTATAATTTTCTTATGGTCAAACTGCTCTTTAATTTGTTCTTCAATAGACATATTGTTCCTTTTATATAATATACATTCTATCATATAATATTTTGTTTTAGTTTAAAAAATAATAATTTATTTTAATATTTAAATTAAATAAATTTCTTGTAATATTTTTACCTGTTTTTCGAAAGTAAAATTAAATTTATATTCACACTCTTTTAAATAATAGAAAAAATTTGTTGCGGTTATCCCTTTATATTTTTTTAAATGTACTTCTAGAAAAGCCCAAAAGTTTTTTAATTCCACACAATTTTTGTCCGCTGAGTAAATTTTGTGCCAGTGAAGGTACTTTTCAAAACTTTTATCTTCGGTTTCTTCTAGTGGTTTTGGAAGGGGAGGCATTAGTAATGTATATACTTTGTTATTGGAATAAAAGCCAATGATATTTATAGCATCATAAATACTTTTTGTTTTTTTATTTTTGCATCTTTGTGTGAAATAATAATACTCTTCATAAGTATTTTTTTCTTGAACATCGTTAAGGTAAATATTTTCAAGATAACTTGCACATAATTTTCTGAATAACTTGTATCTATTATGGACGGTTCTGTAGTTAATCTTTAATATTTTTGACGTTTCCAGTGCATTCTTGTTATTGCAAAAATAATGAATTATTTGTATATCTGTTTGTATTTTGTTTGGACTAAACTTTCTATTACAACCTTTACATTTCAAATAGTTGTTTTTAAGAGTATATAGTTTTTTATGCAGACAATAGGGACAGTTTTGAAAATTCATAAAAAATTATACACTTTTTTGTTCTAAAAGTACATAAGAGTAAAATTTAATTAGTACTTATTTATATTCAATAATGTAAACTCTTACAAATTAATCATAAATACAAAAGGATAAACTATGTGTCAAGATTGCGGTTGCAGTATTACAGACCATCACCACCATAACCATGAAGACTCACATGAACATTCTCATAACCATACTCATGATGATTCAAAAAATCATCAAAACGCACATGAAAACTTACATCATAACCCACAGTTAAATGATAGTAAAACAATTTCAGTTATCAGAAAAATTTTAGATAAAAATGACCATGAGGCTGCACATAACAGAGCCCATTTTGAAAAAAACAATGTGCTGGGTATTAACCTTATGTCAAGCCCAGGAAGTGGAAAAACTGCACTTTTAGAACATATGGCTGATTTAGCTACTTTTAAATTTGGAGTTGTTGAAGGTGACTTAGAAACCAATAAAGATGCACAAAGACTTGAAGCTAAAAATATACCAGCTGTACAAATACAAACAGGTACAGCTTGTCATTTGGATGCTTTCATGGTACATAAAGGCCTTCATGATTTGGATTTAGGTGAATTGGATGTGTGTTTTATTGAAAATGTAGGAAATCTCGTATGTCCTGCATCCTATGATGTTGGATCTCATTTGAATATAGTATTGGTTTCCATCCCAGAAGGGGAAGATAAAATTGTAAAGTATCCTGTAATGTTTAGAACTGCTGATTTAATTCTTATTACTAAAACTGATTTACTTCCATATTTTGAATATGATATTAAAGAAGAAATAGCAGCAGCTAGAAAACTTAATCCACGAGCTGATATTCTTGAAATTAGTACAAAAGATGAAAACTCTATACAAAAAGTTATTCAATGGATTGCTTACAAAAAGCAAATGAGAGGTTAATATGTGTTTATCAATACCTTCACAAATAAAACATATTGATGCTGAAATGAATGTGGCAACTGTTGATACGATGGGAATTGAAAGAAGTGCCTCATTGGATTTAATAGACCAAGATGTTGTTATTGGAGATTATGTACTTATTCATATAGGGTTTGCAATGAATAAAATAAATGAAGAAGATGCATTAGAGAGTTTAAAAGTATATCGTGAAATAATAGATAAAATGGAAGAACAAGAGCGGCTTGAAGCTCTTGAAGAAGAGTAAATATTTTGAGCTCTCTTGTATTAAAAGATTTGTATGATGGATTTAGAGATCCTGAGGTTATAAAAGCCTTATCACATGAAATAAAAGAAGAGGCAAAAAAGCTTACTTCTCCTATACGTGTCATGGAAGTTTGTGGGGGACATACGCATACTATTATGAAATATGGACTAAAGCAACTGATGCCTTCAAACATTGATTTTATTCATGGACCAGGTTGCCCTGTTTGTGTAATACCAAAAGAGCGAATAGATCATGCATTTGTGTTAGCCATGCTTGATGATGTTATTTTGGTAACTCTGGGTGATATGATAAAAGTTCCAGGTAGTCATGGCAGTTTACAAAAAGCAAGAGCACAAGGTGCTGATGTACGTTTTGTCTATTCTCCTATGGACACAATTAAAATTGCAAAGCAAAACCCCAATAAGAAAATAATCTTTTTTGCCATTGGTTTTGAAACAACGACTCCAATGACAGCGGCACTTGTAAATTATATTGTTAAAAATAATATTAGTAATATTTTGTTTCATATTAATCATGTAACCGTTCCTGAACCAATGATTGAGTTAATTGATTCACATGATGAACAAGTAAATTCTTATGATAATCAAATTGATGCTTTTATTGGTCCTGCTCATGTTAGTGTTATTAGCGGAAGTAAAATTTATGAACAGTTTCCAGTAAAGTATAAAATACCAGTTGTTGTAAGTGGGTTTGAACCAATAGATGTGATGCAAACAATGTTAATGATAATTAAACAGTTTACTCAAAACAGATGTGAATTAGAAGTTCAATACACAAGAAGTGTTACCTATGAAGGGAACTTAAAAGCACAAGCATTAATAAACAAATATTTTATAGCAGAAGGCAAATTCAAGTGGAGAGGATTAGGGCGAGTGCCTAATAGCAAACTTAACTTAAAAGATGAGTTTTCTTTTTTAGATGCAGAAAAAATATATAAAGATATTTTGCCTATTGATGAAATTGATGATCATCATTTATGTATTTGTGGTGATATTATGAGAGGTATCGCGAAACCAGATGAATGTACAGTTTTTGGAACTATTTGTAAACCAAGTAAGCCAATGGGAAGTTGTATGGTTAGCTCTGAGGGCGCGTGTTCTGCATATTATAAATATGGAAATTTAATATAAAATTAAAATGATATAGGAAAAAAATGAAAACAATAGATTTAGCTCATGGAAATGGGGGCGAAGAAAATAATGAACTCATCAGTAGAATATTTTATAAACACTTTAAAAATGATATTTTAGAAAAAAGTGAAGATGCCGCTGTAATTCAAGATGGCAACTTGGCTTTTTCAACCGATAGTTTTACAGTGAGTCCTATTATTTTTCCAGGTGGGGATATTGGTAAACTATCAATTTGTGGAACTTGCAATGATTTAGCAATGATGGGCGCGCGCCCTAAGTATTTGACGTGTGCAGTGATTATTGAAGAAGGTTTTGAACAGAAAAAACTTGAACGTATTGTTAAGTCTATGAAAAAAGAGCTTGAAATTAATGGTGCGATTATAGTAAGTGGTGATACAAAAGTAGTGCCGCGTGGAAGTGTTGATCAAATTTTTATCAATACTACAGGAATTGGAGAAATTCAAAAAAAGGGTATCTCTTCAAATTCTATTACCACTGAGGATGTGATTCTTGTATCAAACTCTATTGGAAAACATGGAGCTACTATTTTTGCAAATAGAGAAGGTATTGAGTTAAGTACTTCTTTAAAAAGTGATTGTGCATCATTATGGCCTGTTGTAGAAAAACTTATTGAAAATGATGTAAAAATAACAGCGCTAAGAGATGCAACTAGAGGTGGAGTTAGTGCTGTTTTAAATGAGTGGGCTAAACAATCTAATGTATGTATAGAAGTAGAAGAAAATAAAATTCCTACTTGTGAAGAAGTAAATGGGATTTGTGAAATGTTGGGTTTTGAAGCTTTAAGTCTTGCAAATGAAGGAACTTTTGTATTGGCCATCAAGAAAGAAGATGAACAAAAAGCCTTAGAGGTACTTCATAGTTGTGATATTTCAAAAGAAGCAAAAGTAATAGGAAAAGTCACTACTTCTTATGTCGAAAAAGTAATTTTACATTCTGCTTGGGGAACAAAAAGATTTTTAGATACTCCAACGGGTGAATTACTTCCAAGGATTTGTTAAATGAACTTAAATACAGGGGTCTTCCATGCATGAATACTCTATAGTGCAATCCTTACTTGAAAGTTGTGAAGAACATGCACAAGAAAATGATGCAACAAAAGTTTTAAAAGTAATAGTAAAAATTGGAGTTTTAAGTGGAGTTGAACCACAACTGTTAAGTACAGCATTTGATACCTTTAAAGAAAAAACAGTCTGTCATGATGCACTTTTTGTCTTAAATGTACAAAAAGTGGTAATTGAGTGTTTTGATTGTGATAAAACACATACGCTTGATAAAAACGAATTTGAATGTCTTAGTTGTAAAAGTACCAATGTTAAAGTAATTGATGGAGAAGATATGTTTTTGATGAGTTTGGAAATGGAATAGTTCTTTATTTAATTGTTTATTGAGAATAAATATATTAGAATTTAACTATAACTTAAATTAATCTATTATTTTTAATAAATAAATTTAATATAAGGCTTGATAGATGAATAAAAAATTAAATCTTATCTACTTACTCATAATTGCAGGTATTGTCGTTACAAGTTTAATATTAATTAAAATATATGAAATTGAAACGTATAATTTAAAACATGATGTTTATGATGTATTCATGACCCTGATGCCTTTTAAAATTATTATATTGGCAATTGCCTTTATTTTAATGGCTGTTATTTTCACCTTTTATAAAATCAATAAAAACAGTAAAAATGTAATTCTACACGATGATGAAAATGAGAGGTTAATTAAAATAAATGAAAAGCTTATTTCTTTAACTAAAATAGATATATTAACCTCCCTTGCAAATGAAGAATATTTTAAAGAGATATATGAAAAAGAATTTTCACGTGCTACAAGGGAAAAAACTTCGATTTCACTAATTACCGTAAATATTGATGATTTTAAATCTTATAATGATTTGTATGGTGAAGATAAAGCCAATTGGGCTATGATTGAGATTTCTACTTTAATACAAAAAGTACTCAAACGACCATGTGATTTTTTTGCGCGACTACAAAGTGATAACTTTATAATTTTATTACCCAATACTACAAATGGTTTAATAGTTGCCTCAAGGTGCCTACAAGGAATTGAAGATCTTCAAATCTTACATGAGAACTCTATTGCATCAAATGTTTTAACCGTAACAGCAGGAGTAAGTACTATTTATCCAACGGATAAAATTCAAAAAGAAGATTTGATTGCAAATTCTAATAGTGCACTTATTCAAGCTAAAGGGCAAGGCAGAAACAGAATTATGGAAGTAAATTAAATCATACTAATTTCTATTCGATCTCTTCCATTTAATTTGGCTTTATAAACAGCATCGTCTGCTTTTTTCATCATTACTTCTATGGAGTTTGAGTTTTGCCAAAATGATACTCCAATACTAACAGTCATTAAAATTTCTTTAAAAGGGTGTGGGATTTTTTCACTTTTAACGTCTACTCTTAATTCATTTAATTTGTCGCATAAAAGCTCACTGGGACAAAAACAAAGTATAACAAACTCTTCTCCCCCATATCTATACACTTCACCTTCTAGATACTTTGCATGTTTTTGAAGTTTTTTTGCTAAATATTGTAAAGCTCTATCGCCTGTATTATGTCCAAAGCTATCATTTATATTTTTAAACTTATCTGCATCAATAAATACAGCAGTTAGGCTTTTTGCATTGGATTGTTTTGTAAACATATCCATATCCATATCCATTTTTCTTCTGTTAAATGTTTGTGTTAGATGATCTTTTGAAACAGATTCTTCAAGGATTTGTTTTTCACGCAAGAGTTGTTCTATTAAATCATCTTTTTTCTGATTAAAATCAATATTTTTGTGCTCTTGTATAGAACCTAATTCAAATATGAATATATTTTGCTCTTTATCTTCAATGATATTAGTACACTCAATTACAATAGCTGGTTTCTCTTCTCCTAAGCCATTTGACAAATATATTTTTTTAAACTTATTTATTTCATAATAGATTTTATCATTTATAATTTTGGGCTCAAGTAGTACTTTCTTCCAATGTTTGGTGGCACTTTTTATGAGTTGTTTTTCTTTGTTTGATAAAATATCTTCAAAAAGTGTTTTAGAAAGTGAAATATGTAACATGGAATATTCTTAGCCTTATCGTTTTGATTATAGTATCAATATATTACTTACAAATAATATAATTTTTAAAAGTTTATAGGAGGATGTTATGATACACTACGAATAAATAGAGTTTGATGAATAATTTGCTATAAAAGGAAAATAATGCCATATGTAAATATTAAAATAACGGATGAGGGTGTGACATCTGAACAAAAAAGACAATTAATAGAAGGTGCGACTAAGTTACTAGAGGATGTACTTAATAAAAATAGAGCAACGACTTTTGTTACAATTGAGGAAGTTAGTACTGATAATTGGGGTATTGCAGGGGAGCAAGTGACTCAAATAAGAAAAAAATTAAAATAATGAAATTCATTTTAAACAGCTTAGTGCTACTAAGTGTTTTTGTTTTTACAGCTTGTAGTACAAATCAACAAATACTTGAAATTAAAGACCTTAAAAAATTAAGTCAAGACCCAAGCGAATATACTAAAAACTTGACACATCTTGATCTTTCTTTGCAACAAGAGTTGGATGAAAAGTTTAACAAAATGTTTTTCAAACCTTGGGATTTAAAACAAATGTCTTATACTGCAAAAGAAGCTTCTTGGGGAAATATGTATGCTAAGAAAAAAATATATGGCAATAATCACAAACTTTTAGAAAAAGTGTGGTTTGATAAGCACATTAGCAATTCTAACTTTAAAGAATACAATACAAATAAAAGATATGCAATCATCACAAATAACAGTAATCTGAGAGTTTTTCCTACAAAAGATGCTATGTTTTATAACCCCAAAAAAGCAGGGGAAGGTTTCCCTTTTGATTATAATCAAAATTCTAGTATAAAACTGAATACTCCCATTTTTGTTTCTCACTTTTCGCAAGATCGTGCGTGGGTATTTGTTGAATCCAATTTTGCTTTGGGATGGATTAGCGTAAAGCATATGGCTTTTGTTGATGAGGTATTAATACATAAATTTAAAAGTGGCAAGTATTTTGTTGCAGTTAATGATAATTTTCCTATGTACAAAAACAATGTATTTATTGAGTATATTAAAGTAGGAACTATTTTCCCTCTTAGGAAAAATAAGTTTGTGACTATAAATAAACATGCAAATTTAGAAGGCTATTTATCTTATGTAAAAATGCAAAAAGAAAATATTGCACAAAAACCATTAAAGTTTAATACGCATAATATTAATAAAATATCCAATGCAATTATTGCAGAACCTTATGGTTGGGGTGGATTAAACAATAATAGAGATTGTTCGGCTTTTACAAAAGACTTTTTTGCCCCTTTTGGAATATACCTAAAAAGGAACTCTTATGGACAAACGCAAAGAGGTAAATATATAAAACTTAAACATTTAAATGGTGAAGAAAAAAAGAAACAAATAGTCAAAAATGCTGTTCCTTTTTTAACACTTATTTACCTAAAAGGTCATATCATGTTGTATATAGGTCAAAAAGATGGTGAACCTCTTGTTTTCCATAATATTTGGGGTATAAAAACGTTAAAAAATAATGGTGAAGATGGTAGGTTTATAATTGGTCGTGCAGTTATAACGACATTAGAACCAGGAAAAGAACTTCCTAACTTTGTAAAAAAGAAAAATATTCTTTCAAAAATTGAAGGAATGGTATTAGTCGATAAATAAAGGGACAGAATGCAAGTTGTTATATCTAAACAGTGTCATTGTGTGATAAAAAACAATATGACAGAATCCATTATTTGTGCAAATAAAGATGAAGCATTGAAAAAAGCAAAAGACCTTATTATAATATTGGAAAAGGAAACGTGTAATACACATCTGTTTTTTATACGAGAAGAAGATGATAAAATAGTAGTTGATTCAAAATATAATCCTAATAAAAGTTATTAGGATTATATTTAGATTTAATTAGTGAGTTGATTTTCTTAAGTAAATAATTCTATATAACATAGGCACATAATATAAATTTAAAATAGTAGCCCATAAAACTCCAAATCCTAAAGATACTGCCATTGGCTGCAAAATTAACGCTTGACCAGAAGCAAAAAAGATTAAGGTACTTAATCCTAAAACCGTTGTAATTGAAGTTAAAATAATAGGACGAAGCCTTAACAGTGCATATTCTTTTATATCTTCAATACTCTTAGATTTTTTAATAAAATCCATCATGATGATTCCATCATTTACAATAACACCAGCAAGTCCTACAATACCTATTAAACTAGCCATGGTTATATTCATGCCAAGTAAATAATGTCCAATCATTACGCCAAGGATTGATAATGGAATATTACTTAATATTATTAGAGGTTTGATCATTGAATCAAACATCCAAACAAGTGCGATAAAAATAAGAACAACGGCAAGAGCAAAAGCTTGTGCCATCTCTTTTTTTATTTTTTCG
>ENA-ORXI01002291-ORXI01002291.1-sediment-metagenome-genome-assembly--contig:-NODE-2291-length-13890-cov-2.889162_pt1 | contig 13890 bp, 16 predicted proteins | sample MGYA00237861_ERZ511468 | MGnify/ENA primary metagenome ERZ511468 (study PRJEB26299, sample SAMN06266213) | sediment metagenome | isolation source: Hudson Canyon methane seep mesocosm | place... | reverse complement strand
TAATCTTGAAGCGTTTGAAGCGTTTGAAGCGATTGTCAGTCAATGGCATTTCACCGTGAGTGGAAAAGTTAAATTAAAGGCACTATTAATGCGTTGGCAGACATTGTCTAGTAATTCATGGCTTAGTACTAATGCGAGAGAGTTTTCTACTGCTAAAGAAGTTCTGTCTGCACTTAAGTCGGATGTAGAAAGCCTGGGTGTCAGTTTGTAAAGGTTGCTTCAGCAAGTAATAGGCTTTTATGCTCAACTAATACGCTGAGTAGATACCTTCTTTGCCGGAAAAACCGATCTTATTGGGAAGTCTGCAGATTTTATTTGCTCAGGCTATGGGCTTGGTGTGTTAGAAAGGTGTGGCAAAAACCAGTAGAGTGAAAGTGGTGGTTATATTCTATAAGGTGTTGATGTTAAGTGGTATTATTGGTATTTTTTTTATAAAAAACCATTAAAGACTTATGTTTTTAAAAATACAGTGATAAGTGCGGCTTATAAAATGATGCTTAATCCATATAACTATTGTGTTGCAGGGACAAAAAAAACAAGCATTTTTATCAATAGTGGGTTATAGTATTCCCGCTTGCATTGGCTCAAGCTGGTTTTATAAGAACATCCTGTAATTGGCTCATCTATGAATCCTTATCATGTCATCTGCACGCTTTTTATTTTTTACATATTTTGAGGATTTCAAAAATGGCAACTGGTACAGTTAAATGGTTCAACGAATCTAAAGGTTTTGGTTTTATCTCTCCACAAGATGGTGGTGAAGATGTATTTGTTCACTTTAGAGCAATCGTTGGAGACGGTTTTAAAACATTGGCTGAAGGCCAAACTGTTTCATATGAAGTTGAAAGTGGACCTAAAGGTTTACAAGCTGCACAAGTTCAACCTCAGTAAATAAATAGCCAAACTATTTATTTTGAAAAAGCCTCGTTTTTTAGCGAGGCTTTTTTTTGCCTGTAATTTGTTGGTTTTTTTAAACAAAACCATTTTTTGTTATTGCAATAATAAAGATAGAAACAAAACAAATGATGGCAGCAGCAAATGCAATCCAGCGTTTTGAGTCTTTAAGACGCATAGCCATAACACCAAAAACAATATAGCCCAGCAACAAAATAATCTTTGAAACAATCCAGCCAAACTCACCATCTAGCCAGTTACCTTGAACAACTAGCGTAATACCACTTAGTAGCAAAAGTGTATCAATAACATGGGGGGCAATTTTAACCACTTTATTTTGTAACAAATCTGCTTTAAATACCGACAGAGCCATTCGTGAAACAAAGCTCGCCAGGGAGCTAAAAATAAATATAAGATGAATTAATTTAATCATGAAGTGTTCCTAGTAAGATATTGGTAAGCAATTATATCAATGAATAGGTACAGATTAGTTCTAATATAAATCGACTGGGTCAATATCCACTGACCACCTGACTTTTTTACCCTCCTTGAGATTATACAACTGAGGAACCAACTGCTCTAAAAGAGAATGTAACTTAATACGCTGATTATTTTGCAATAGTAACTGAAAATGATAATTCCCTGCGCGTTTTGCCATGGGAGCAGAAACAGGGCCTAAAACCAAAGTATTAGAGCCATTAATTGATTGAATAAGTTGGCATACCGTACGTAAAAAGGTTAGTGGGTCCGATGGATTCGTTGCATATACGCGAAATAATGCCTGAGCACTGAAAGGTGGCAATTCTGCCTCATAACGCTCAGCCAATGCTGTTTTTGCAAAATTGTTATAACCCTCTTTAAGCAAAATGCTTAACAATGGGTGTTCTGGTTGTCGTGTTTGTAAAATCACTTTCCCTGGTTTTTCAGCCCGACCCGCTCGACCTGCCACTTGAATAATAAGTTGAGCCAGTTTTTCAGTGGCATGAAAATCCATACTAAATAAGCCACTATCTACATCTAAAATAGCGACTAGAGTAACATTGGGGAAATGATGTCCTTTTGCCAACATTTGAGTACCCAGAATAATATCTACTTTTCCCTGATTAATGTCTTCAAGGTAATTTTCTAATGAACCTTTGCGCTGGGTCGAGTCTCTATCAAGACGGGACACTTTGTGCTTAGGAAACAACTCAACTAAACTTTTTTCAACCCTTTCCGTACCTAAACCAAGTGGTTTTAACTCACCTGTTTTACAAGCAGGGCATTGATGCACTAAATGCTGTTGATAGCCACAATGATGGCAACGCAATGCTTTATCATCAAAGTGAATAACCAAACTAGTATCACAGCGATGACATCTAGCCACCCAGGAACATGAATGACAAATTTGCACAGGCGCAAATCCACGGCGGTTTAAAAATAAAAGAACTTGCTCCTTTTTAACCAGTGTTCTATTGATTTGCTCAATCAAAGGCTCTGATAAACCATCTCGGAGTATTTTATTGCGAATATCTAATAGAAAGAATTTGGGTTTTATCGCCACACCAGCCCTTTCAGTCAACCGTATAAGCTGATATCGTTTTTTATCAACGTTATACAGACTTTCTAAAGATGGCGTTGCCGTCCCTAAAATAATAGGTATATTTAATAATTTGGCTCTAACTATAGCCAAGTCTCTTGCAGAAAAGCGAAAGCCTTCTTGCTGCTTAAACGATGAGTCGTGCTCCTCATCTAAAATAATAAGGCCTGGGGTTTTTAAAGGAGTGAAAAGTGTCGAACGCGTTCCTAATAAAATTGCACTATGCCCTTGTTGCATTTCTAACCAGGCACTATGGCGCTGCATTTCAGTTAATTTAGAATGTGAAATAGACAACGGTACTGAAAAGCGTTGTTTAAAGCGGCTTTCTAACTGTGGTGTAAGCGTTATTTCAGGAAGCAATACCAGTACCTGCTGACCACTATTAAGTACCTCCTGAATAACCTGCATATAAACTTCTGTTTTACCGCTGCCTGTTACCCCCTCTAATAGCGACACTGAAAACCTTCCTAATTGAGACTTCAAGCTTGAAATGGCTAATTTCTGCTGCTTATTTGCGATTAATGCAGATTCTGTTTTAGATGAGCTTTGACTTGAAAATTTGTTTTTTAGCTCAATTACAACAATATCTTTATCCAGTAATGCTTTAACAGCAGGTCGCCAGTTTTTAGTTAGCTGATTAAGCTCTGAAACGCTTAGGCCTTGATCCGATGTCTGGATAAGTTTAAAAAGCTGTTGTTGCTTTGGTGTTTTCTTTAATTGTTCAGCTGTTAAACACAGCCCTTTAGCAGATAATTGATAATTTTTTTCTTGCGCCAGAGTGGCTTCCTTACCCTTTCTAAGTGATACGGGAAAAGCAGCACTAAAAACCTCTCCTAAGGGATAGTGATAATAACGACTTGCCCATTTTAATAATTCAATATCTTTTTCACTAAGTAGCGATGAATTATCTAACACCGCAATAACGGGTTTTAAGCGATCAATATTTAATTCAGTGGTGTTGCTACTTTCTATAACAAAACCAACTTTCTGAGATTTACCAAAAGGCACTAAAACACGAGCACCTATAGAAATAGAGGAGTAACTGCTGGGTGCTAAATAATCAAATAGCCGATTTAATGGAACGGGAATGGCTATTTTAAGAATTAGCATTTTGTTGGTAAGTTAGCCATTACAGGTCATTAGAATATTATAAATAACAGCTAAGTATCTATTGCTATTAGAGAAAAATAGTTACCCACAGAACCTGTGGATAACTCTGTGGATTAATGCTTTTTAACAGACTCCAGAGCCTAATAATATTGGCTGTCTATTAGATTGAATAACTTTGATACATATTTAATAGTGTATATTTATCAAAAGCTTATAAAAACACATAAAAAGTAGTGAATTTTGCCTTTTTAAAAGTAAGCTTTTGATTACCTGGATGTGTATAAAGTGTGGCATATCACACAGTTTTAGCTTTATTTCTTTATAAATTTAAGCGTCATTCTGTCACTTTCACCAATTGCTAAATATTTTTCTCTATCCTGTTCTTTTAGACGCAGTGAAGGAGGTAAGGTCCATACGCCCTTAATATAATCCGTTGTATCGTTTGCATTGGAGTTAATCTCTGATTTATCAAGCAATTTAAAGCCTGCTTTTTCTGCTAAAGCAATAATATACGCTTCAGTAACATAGCCAGATAAGGCTTTGGGGTCTTGTTTTGAATCAACTTTTGCACGATGTTCCACAACACCTAATATTCCATTTGGTTTTAAGACTGTGTACATGGCATTAAATACAGCATCAGCCTGGCCATTTTTCATCCAGTTATGGATGTTACGAAATGTTAGCACCCTATCAACAGAAGCCTTAGGTGCAATTTCTAAAGTTTTTGGTGGCTGTAAGACAGATGTAACAACACTGCCATAAATCTCCGGATTGGCATTAAGCTTATCATTAAATTTTTGGCGATTTTTTTTGAAATAAGGAATCTGTGAATCTTCTGAAAAATGAGCAGCATAAAGCTTTCCTTTTTCTTTTAGATACGGTGCAAGTATTTCTGTATACCAGGCTTTTCCACCAGGCCATATTTCAACCACACTCATATCCCGTTCAACTTCAAAAAAGTTGAGTGTTTCTAAAGGATGCCTAAAATGATCACGTTTTTTATTTAATTCTGATCGATGGCTATCACTAATAGCATCTTGTAAAAATGTATTACCAGCATTAACTGCTGAATAAGAAAATAACAGTAAACTGACAAGGAAATATTTATTCATTGAGCGTCTCATAATAATTATACTTTGGGGGCGTTCCATTGTTGAAGTAAGCTTAAAGTTGCCAACCCTAAAAAAGCGACTAAAGTCCACCCGGGGATACTAATGCCTAAAAAGGTCCATAAAATATCAGCACATTCGCCAGTGCCATTCAGCATGAGCTTGATGGTTTCTATTAAAGGAAAGTTTTCAAAAATATATTCTAAACCGGGGCCACATTCGGGGACTTCCTCAGGAGGCAGGTTTTGTATCCAAACATGACGAATTGAAATGCCGCCACCTAATAAAGCACTTACACTACCGATAATGGAATAGGCTTTTAAACCACAGGTTTTAGGGTTATGAATGGCTGCAATTAAAAAAACAATCCCTGTGATTAAAATGGCAATTCGTTGAGAGATACAGAGTGGGCACGGCTCTAGTTCTTCTACAAATTGAAAATATGCGCCTGTTGCTAACATTAATACGCAGCTGGCAAAACCGAGTAAGAACCAAATTCGAGGGTTAAATTTTATCAGTTGAAACATGTGCGACTTCTTTTTTAAATGCGTTGATTTCCCGTGATGGGCCCAATACCACCATTATATCCCCTGCATCAATTTTGTGGTCGTTCTCGCCAATAGCAAAATGTAATTCATCACCTAATTCTTTATCAACAATACCTATAAGAACCAAGTTATGATGCTCATTCAGCGTTAAATCACTAGTAAAGGTATTTTCTAAATAACTATCTTCAGGAATAACCACTTCTGCCATATGTAAATCGTGGCGCCCAAAAACGGTATGATCAATTATATTGGTAATATCCGGCTTTTTAATTAATTCGTGAATTTTTTGTCCGCAAATTTGGTAAGGATCAATAATTTTATTTGCACCAGCAGCAATTAACTTTTCAGCTGACTGAGGGTCATCAACAATAGCAATAATATCAAGCGATGGATCTATTGCACGTGCAGATATGGTTAAAAACACATTTTTTGAATCTTCAGGCAAGAAGCAAAAAATAATATCAATGGTACTGCCTATACCGATAGATTTAAGGTCCTCGTCACTTCTAAAGTCTATATCTGCGGTACTGAACCCTTTATCTTCAGCCGTTGCAGCCAGAGCTGGGTCTGTTTCGATAATTAAAATATCATGGCTGGATTTATCAAGACGAGATATAGCTTCAAATGAGAGGCGGTTGTATCCAAAGACAGCAATTTTTTTCATTAATTACGCCCCAACTGCAACCTGCTTTTTTCAATTTGATCTTGAAAATGCTCTATAGAATATTCCCTACCTATAACCACTAAAATATCTTGTTGTTGTAATTCAAAGTGAGCCTCTGGGTTAAAGTAGAAATGCTGGTTTTTAACTTTATAACGGTTACGGTGTTTTTGGTGTTTTTTATCAGAACTAATAACACCCACCAATGTTAGCTTACGATCTTTAAAGCCAACCTCACCTATTTGCATTTTGCAGAGTAAAGAGCCGGCGTGAACAGTAAGCGTTTCCATCTGAATTTGTTTTTGTTCCTGTAAGATACCTAAAATAGCTTCAAAGGCAACGGGTTGTCCCACATACTCTGCTGCCAGTAACCCTGCTATTTCAAACGGCTGGATTACATGATCAGCTCCTGCTTGAAAAAGCTTATTTACATTATCCTGTCTATTAGCTCTCGATATGATTTGTATTTCAGGGTTTAAATGTCGACTAGTCAGTGTTACATAAACGTTAGTCACATCGTTACCAGTGGCACATAAAACCGAGGTTGCCCCTCTATTAATACCTGCATTAATTAATACTGAGTTTTTACTGGCATCATCTTGTATTGATAAATAATGCTTTTGTTTGGCAAGAAAAACATTATTTTCATCTTTATCTATAACGATAAAGGCCTGATTAACATTATCAAATTGCTTGGCTATTTCCTGGCCTACACGACCAAAACCACAAATGATGATAAAGCTTTTATAACGGCTTAATTCCGCATAGGTTCTGTTTTCACGTAACACATGCATTTTGTCATTAAAAGCCGCAACAATAATGGATGTAAAAAAGGATAGTACTCCTAAGCCCGTCAATATTAGCGTAACGGTGACTAGTCTGCCGCCAAAGGTTTGCGGCGTAATATCTCCATAACCAACAGTTGAAATAGTTACTATAGACCAGTAAAAGGCATCATATAAATCCTGAATATTTCCACCGCTGGAATTATTCTCAAAAAGATAAATAGCAATACTGGAGATAAAAACTAAAAACCCCATAAAAATGGCAAGGGTGATTAGCTCAAAACGCTTACTGGATAGAACATCCGAAAAGACTTTGATACTGTTGGAATATCTAAATAGTTTAAATAAGCGAAAAATAAGTAATATTCGTAAAATTCTTAAAGGTCGATAACTGGGAAGAATAGCCAGTAGATCAATAATGGCAAAAAGGGAAAACATGTATTCCAGTTTTTTTGCGATTACTTTTCTTAAGGTACTGAATAAACTAAAGTGCGCATTCAGATATTGAGCCTTTTCATATTCCTCAATAATAATGCGATGAGAGTCTGAATATAACCAGGCTCTTAGTAGATATTCACTAATAAACACAAATACAACACCTTGTTCGAAGAATTCTCCGGTTTCATTAAGGTCATGTTCTACGCTGTAAACAAGAAAGAAAACGCTCAACATCACTAGACAAATCATAAAAATATCAAAATATGATTTTCTTTTGCTATCTGGGTTTTCTAATAAATCGTAAAAAAAACCTTTAATATCAGTGTATCGATCTGATGTTTTTAGTAAATAGGCAAAATAGACAAAGGCTCTCGAGAACATTATTTTTTAAATTTTATGACTTTATTGGCAGGGTTTAAGTTGATTTCATTAATCACTATATGGTTACTTGAGTTTAGTATATAACTGACTGTTTCGGCAATATCCTCAGGTAATAAAAAATGTGACTCATCATCCCCAGGTTGAAAATTAAGCGGTTCGAAAAAATCAGTTTTTACCATGCCAGGGTTTATTAAAGAAACACGAACACTGCTAGTTCCACACTCTTCGCGTAAGGCTTGAGTAAAACCACGTAATGCAAATTTGCTGGCACAGTAAATAGCACCTTTCCGGCTGCCTTTTAATGCGGCTTCAGAACCGATATAAATCAAATTACAATGCTTTTTTCTTTTTAAGCCAGGTAATAAAGCACGAGTAATAAATGCCTGGCTGGTAAAGTTTACTGATAATAGTTGTTCAATTTGTGAATAAGAAAACTGCTCAATAGAACCAAATTGTCCATAACCAGCAGAAAACACCACACCATCAAGCAAGGGATATGTTTTTTCTAATGATTTAAGTTTTTCAGGAATAAGTTCAAGCTGAGAAAAATCAATTTCAAAAGGGAAAAAGTTATTGTGTATGTGAGTAAATTGACTGCAATCTCTTGATGTACCTATAACAATATGACCTTGTTGTAATAACTTCTTTGCAATCGCTCGTCCAATACCGGAGCTTGAACCTGTGACCAGTAAGGTTCTTTTCATAAGGTGCAGGGAAAGAATTTTGATTCAGGAATATAGCTTAATATTTGATCTGTGCAGTAACTCAGCATTTCTTGTTCCAGTTCAGCCTTATATGATGTCATTTTTTGTTTAGTCTCAAGCGGACTGGCAAACAATTTTTCTTCTGGATACAGCTTATAAATTTTTTTAAAATATTTTTCGGGCAAACGAAAGACACCTAGACTTACTGAATGTAACATCTCAAGTTTTATTTTAGAAAATACCTGCTCAAAGAAAACCTTATATTGTTGCTGGTAACCAGTCTGAAAAATTAATGGATCAAATCTTAGACCTATAGGCCAGCCATGTTCCTGTAGTTTACATAATGCATCCAAACGACGCTCTAGAGACGGAGCTTTATCTTCAACTTTAGTGGCTATTTCATCTGGCGATAAACTAAACGCTACAACACATTGCTGAAATGGCTGTCTATTTAGCAAGCTGCGAATTTGGGTACTTTTAGTTCTTAACTCTAGCCAGGCATTAGGAGTATCTGCAAAAAATGGTAAGAAGTTTTCTGCAAAACCAGTCACTGGCTCTAAAGCCAGGCTGTCACAATCATAACCTGAAAAAAAATGAACAGGCTCATCTGGCGATGACTCACAGATTTGTTTAATCTGCTGCTGGTAATCTTCAAAATTTACAAAAAGCACATAGTTTGCAGATTGATACATGCCTTGTAAAAAACAATACCGACAATCATATAACAGTTCAGCATATGTGAAAAGTAATAGTTTTGTTTTGCACCAATACCATAGCCAGGAGGAGCTGCTAAAGCGAAGTTTTTATACTTTTCTGCTAGTATCAAAGCGGGTTGCTGTTTTTGCAGCCTGAAATTTTGGGCTTTGGGATTAAACACTTCGCCATAGCGTTCGCAGATAATTTGTCTGGCTTTTGGAAATCTGTCACAGATAGTCAAAGTCCGGGGGTGCTGACGGACATTTTCCTCAATATAGAGTGTACTAATCATTATCGTTAAAATACTGTTTAATTCTTAAAATTTCTTCAATTATAGTATCCCAAAGAATCAAGATAACTATTTCAAAAATATTATTTCCTATCAATCTAGGCCGCTATATCCAGCCCACTATTAAATAAAATACTTTCTTGATAGGCATTCATTGGTTTTTTATAGCCTAGTGTTTCATGAAACCGTCTGTGATTGTAAAATTCAATATACTCATCAACGTCTTTTTGTAGCATAGTGATTGAATCATATTTGTTCAAATATGATACGTTCACATTGATTGCACTTCGCCAGAAACGTTCAATACAAATGTTATCCATTCCTCGACCTTTCACATCCATAGAAATAATGATGCCTTAGTTTTTAAGTCGCTGTGTTTGAATCTCACTTGTATACTAACTTCCTTGGTCGGTGTTAAATATTTCTGGTATTCCATCGCGTGAGAGTCCTTAATCCAGTACATCCATCACCAATGATGTATCCATTGTATTTGAGATTTTATTGGTGAGACTGCTTTTGAATGCCAATCAATTATGGCTGCTAAATGAACCATTCCAGCATTAATTTTAATATAGATGCTCCAATCTTGAATGGCTCGTGTTATATGCAAAAGCAGAGTGAGATTAGTTTGATTTCCGTCAACTAGGACTATTCTTTTCATCGATGCATATTGATTGAAAGTTATAATAAATTTAGCATATTTTAATAACAAGTCGCATAAATTTACCTTAATAGAGGTGCTCTATAGCCAAATAAACAGTAAAATGGCCGTTATTATATTTTAGCAACACAATTTTCAATGAATACGAAAAAAATCGGTTTTATCGGTGGCGGTAATATGGCATCGAGTTTAATTAAAGGACTTATTGCCAGTGGACACTTAGCAGGTCAGCTATGGGTGTCTGATACCAATGAAGATAGCTTGAAGGCATTATCAACTAACTTGAATGTAAATTGCACCGTTGATAATAATGAACTCGTTAATGAAGTGGATGTAGTGGTTTTAGCCGTTAAACCACAAATCTTACGAATGGTTGCTGAGCAAATTGCATCCATATTGCAAAATAAAGATATATTAGTCGTTTCTATTGCTGCTGGAATTTCTCAAGACAGTCTATCCCAATGGTTAGGAAACAATGTTGCCATAGTCCGCTGTATGCCAAATACGCCAGCATTGGTGCAAACGGGTGCGACAGCATTGCATGCAAATTCCAGAGTAAGCAATGACCAACGTGATTTAGCTGAAAATATTTTACGCTCTGTCGGCATTGCTTTATGGGTTGATCATGAAAGTGAGTTAGATGCTGTAACTGCAATATCAGGTAGCGGCCCCGCTTATTATTTTTTATTAATGGAAGCAATGGAAAAAACAGCATTGGAACTGGGACTTGATGAACATACTGCAAGATTGTTAGTCCAGCAAACAGCTTTAGGGGCTGCCAAAATTGCGCTAGAAGCTGACGAATCACCAGCAGAACTACGACGAAAAGTAACTTCACCTGGAGGAACCACTCAGCAAGCGATTGAAACTTTTGAAAATGGCGGCTTTACTCAACTGGTTTCTAAAGCACTGCATTCTGCAAGAGACCGGTCAGTAGAAATGTCAAAAGAATTAGGAGAAAAATAATGGGTAGTAGCTATATGACAGATCCGGTCATTTTTTTAATTGATACGGTATTTTCGCTTTATATTTTGGCAATTATATTGCGATTTTTGTTTCAGTGGACACGCGTTGATTTTTATAATCCAATTTCACAATTTTTAGTAAAAATCACCCACCCACCATTGAAAGTATTGCGCCGATTTATTCCATCCATTGGCAAAATAGATACGGCATCCCTAGTATTTGCATTAGCGCTACAGATGTTAATGGATTTCTCAATTTTAATGTTGAAAGGGGTGATGGTTAATCCTGCCGCACTGCTTATTATGTCATTTAATCAATTACTTGGATTATTGATTAATGTTTTTGTTTTTGCAGTATTCGCAAGAGCGATATTGAGTTGGTTTGACCCAGGAAACTACAATCCAGCCAGTTCTATTCTGCAAAACTTAACGGAACCCTTATTAAGCTTATGTCGGAAAATAATCCCTGATTTAGGTGGTATCGATTTATCACCTTTAGTTGCATTAGTGCTTTTACAATTAGCAAAAATGATGATTTTACCGCCTTTAAGCCAGTTAGCATCTTTAATAGGCTAAGTTATATTGGCTGATTTTATTGATATTTTTTTAATATAAACCTAAACTTAGAGTTCATTTCTCGGATTGATTCTGAAGTAAACGTTAATTTTATGCAAAATTCTTTTTTTTTAGCAAGAAACACTTTGTTGATAGTCCTGCTGCTCACCTTGAGCGGCCAGCTTGTGCATGCAAAAAAATTGTACCGCTGGGTAGATGATTCGGGTAATGTCAGGTATTCTGATCAAGTTCCCCCTGATCAGGTAAAACATCGAAGAGAAGCATTAAATGAAAAAGCGCGTGTTATTGATGTTGTTGAAAAACAAAAAACAAAAGCACAACGTGATCTAGAAAAAAGATTAATGTCACTACGCAAGCAACAAAATGAAATTATTAGGAAACAGAAAGCACACGATAAAGTTTTACTGAGTACCTTTCGAAATATAAATGATATGGAAATGTCATTGAAAGGAAAAATGCTTGCGATGGATGGCCAGCGTAAGGTTATTAAAGGTAATCTTGAGCGTATAGAAAAACAATTACAAAAACAACAAAAGAAAGCCGCGCAATTTGAACGGGACGGTCGAAAAGTACCAACAAAGGTTTTGGCCGACATTTCCACAACTAAAGAACAAATTAAATTAGCTTATATAGAAATATCCAGACAGTTTGATAAGAAAAAGCGGGTTAGAGAGGCCTTTGAAGCTGATATCAGCCGATTTGTTTTTTTAACACAATCTGAAACTGAAGAGAGCACTGACCTTAGCCGAAAAACCGCAGAGAAAAAAGCCGCCAATGAATTAGGTTTGTTTGTTTGCAAAACACTAAAACAGTGCGATAAAGCATGGATTAGTGCTAAACAATTTGTTTTTGAATATTCAACAACCGCTTTAGATATTGAAACAGATAAATTAATCATGAGTCAGGCACCTTATAAAGATTCTGATTTAAGTTTATCTATCTCTAAAATGGATATGGATAACAGCAAACAGCAACTATTTCTTGATATTCGTTGTCGAAAATCCTCAATGGGGAAAGAGCTGTGCCGAGGCTCTAATGCAAAAAAAATAAGAGCCTCATTTAGTGCTTATATTGAATCGACAGTAACTATAGAATAGTTACTTTAATTATTTCGTTAACGATGCAATAAAGTTCCTACACCTTGATCTGTAAAAAGTTCAAGCAATATCGCATGTTCAACTCGCCCATCAATTATATGCACACTGGATACACCACCTTTTAAGGCATCAGTTGCACATTGTGTTTTAGGGATCATTCCACCTGCAACAGTGCCATCATCAACCAGATTATCAATATCAGCAATTGATAGGCCTGTTAATAACTGCTCTTGCTTATCTAGAATCCCGGCTGTATTGGTAAGCAACAATAGTTTTTCGGCCTTTAATACTTCTGCTACTTTCCCGGCAACTAAATCGGCATTTATGTTATAGGAATGTCCATCATCACCAACACCAATAGGAGCAATCACAGGGATAAAGTCACTATTACACAGCATATTGACGACTGCTGGGTCAATACTGCTCACTTCGCCAACATGACCTAAATCGATGATTTCTGATGCCTTATTTTCAACGGCAGATTTTCGTGAGTTGATTTTTCTGGCGTGAATAAAATCGCCATCTTTACCCGTAAGACCAATGGCCTTACCACCATGAATATTGATCATGTTGACGATTTCTTTATTTACCTGTCCTCCCAGCACCATTTCAACTACATCCATAGTCTCACTATCAGTGACTCGCATACCATCAACAAACTGAGTTGAGATATTAAGCCTTTCCAGTAAATTACCAATCTGAGGACCTCCTCCATGTACAACAATGGGATTGATCCCCACGAGCTTCATAAGAACGATATCTCTGGCAAAACTATGCTTTAGCTCTTCATCCACCATCGCATTGCCGCCAAATTTAATAACAACCGTTCTATTTTTGAATTTTTTAATATACGGTAGTGCTTCAATCAGGACATGAGCAATATGGTGAGCAGTATTTTCTTTCATAGTTACAATCTATTAAAAAGGAATGTTTAAATTAGGTTTTACTTTCGTCAATAACGCTTTAAATTCTGCCTGTATACGTTGCAAAGCTTCTTTACTATCAGCTTCAAAACGGAGAACAAGAACAGGCATTGTATTAGAAGCACGAACTAACCCCCAACCATCTGCATATTCAACACGCATACCATCAATATTAATTATTTTGCCATCAGCAAAGTTTGCCGCACTAAATAACTGTTCCATAAAGCTAATATTTTCTCCTTCTGGTAGATCAATATTAATTTCAGGCGTATTAAAGCTATCAGGGTAGTCGGCAAATACTTCATCACTAGGTCGGGTATCAGCTGATAAAATTTCAATAAGGCGAGAAGCTGAATACAAGGCATCATCAAAACCAAACCAACGATCATTGAAGAAAATATGACCACTCATTTCTCCAGCTAATGCAGCCCCCGTCTCTTTTATTTTTGCTTTCATAAAAGAATGTCCGGTTTT
>ENA-ORXI01002290-ORXI01002290.1-sediment-metagenome-genome-assembly--contig:-NODE-2290-length-13897-cov-29.488857_pt1 | contig 13897 bp, 11 predicted proteins | sample MGYA00237861_ERZ511468 | MGnify/ENA primary metagenome ERZ511468 (study PRJEB26299, sample SAMN06266213) | sediment metagenome | isolation source: Hudson Canyon methane seep mesocosm | place... | reverse complement strand
TCAGAAAGTCCTTCTGCCTTTAAAGCTGTGCGGTAGTATTCAATGGCTTTGGCATAGTTCTTTTCATTAACATAGTGGCGCGCTAAATAACGTCCAGCACTAGATTTTCCATAAGCATCAGTCATCGAGCTAATCTGTTGCTCTAGGTCTTTCAAAGACAGGCGCGACGATTCATTTAGCTGTTTACTTGGGTCAAGAATAAGCTTACTTCGGTACCGCTCCGCGACAGCACCCTGAATGAAAAATACCAAGAATATAAAGATAATAATACGCATAACTAATAAACCGTATTATCGGGGTAATTTTTCCAATTGAGTGTGATTTTTTGGGTTAGTATCATACCGCCAGCCTGGCCCTTTAATGTACTCACATCATAACGCCAAAAAGAGACGGCCTTTTGTACTTCCTCTTCAAAAATGCCTTTTGGATTAGCATCTAGTATACGTATATTACTAGCTTTCCCTGAGGCGGTAACCGTAAACACAACCAGCACCCAACCATTGATTTTATTCTCCCAGGCAAGCAAAGGGATATTGGGTTGACGGGTCGCGTAGGGGACAACTTCAACATACCCTTTGCTGTCTTTTCCATCAGCTAAGGCTTCGAAGGACTGACCCGATGCAGGCATCGCCCATTGCCCTTCGGCAGCCCCCACATTAATTGATAGAGACCCCATATCCACACTTGGCATTATTTGATCAGTGCTGGCAAGAGGTTCCATTGGCGAATCTACCGGCATATTCATTTGCGGCTCTTCTATTTTTTCTGGCTCCGGTTCCACTTTTGTTTCTGGTTCAGATTCAGGTCTTGGTGCCTCACGGTACAGCTCAACAACCGCTGCCAGCTCTACAGAATCCAACCTTTCCGGCTCTGAAGAAATTAAATTCTGCATAAACAAGAAAATAGCCAGAGTAACCAGCATCGCCACACTAAAAACCAGGATGGTTTTAATCATCACATTTTTCACGCTTCTCACGCTTCTCACGCTTCTCACGCTTCTCACGCTTCTCACAATGGCGCATTGTTTGCTGCGATAGCAATTTTTTCAATGCCTGCTAAACGAATTTGATCCATAACCGCCACCAAGATTCTAGTTGCGGCCTCTTGGTCAGATTGAATCACAACAGCGCCTTCGGGATTTTCTGAATGTAAACGTGCCACCACCGTCCTTACAGAACGTATATCAACCGGGCGCTTATCAATCCAAATTTCGCCCCCCGCATTAATAGCTACAAACACATTGGCCTTTTCCTGCTTTGAGGCGGTTTGTGCTTTGGGCGTGTTAACAGTAATGCCTGACTCTTTCACAAAAGAGGTGGTTACAATAAAAAATATCAGCATAATAAAAACAATATCGAGCATGGGAGTCATATCCAACCCGGCTTCTTCTTTGTTTTTATTGTGTCGTCTTGCTGTCATGAAATTCTCATTGTCTATTTAGCCATTGTTTGTTTAGATAATAGCGATTCAACTATAGCAGCATCAGTTTATCTGCCAGTTTACTGGTTTCAGTATCTGCAATTTGCTTTAAACGAACAGAAAAATAATAACCAGATAAGGCCACTACTAAACCCGACATGGTAGGGATTGTCGCTCGGTAAACACCATGCGCCATGCTCTGTGCGTCACTGGTTCCGTTTACCGCAATAACCTCAAAAACACTGATCATACCAGTCACAGTTCCTAATAGTCCTAGTAAGGGGCACAGTATGATTAATGTCTGAATTAAAGATAACCTCGCATGTAGTCGCATACGAACCTCTGAAATAATGCCCTCTCTAATTTTATAGGCCTGCCATGATTGATGATCATGCCGTGCTTGCCAGTCGGCTATGATGTCATTGGCAAAAGTTGGGAAGGTGATTTTGCAAAACCAATAACGGTCAACAATGCATATCCAAAGCAGCAAGCAACTAAAAAATACAGCCCAGATAACACTGCCACCTTGGTCAATAAACCCTTGCACCTCATAAATTAACCACATACGAAGCCCTTAACCTTCATTAGGGTTGTTTAATTGTGACTCCATTAAACGAGCCATAATACCTGCGCTTTGTTCATCCAATCGCTGGATCATATTCCCAGATAACGACGAAACCAGGCTGTGGCCAAATAACAAGGGAATAGCCATAACCAAACCCAATACAGTGGTTACCAGTGCTTGAGAAATACCACTAGCCATTAATTTAGGGTCACCGCTACCAAATAAGCTAATCGCCTGAAAGGTTACAATCATGCCTGTTACGGTTCCCAATAAGCCTAATAAAGGAGACATTGCAGCCAGTAGTTTGATCAGGTTATGACTGCGCTCAAGACGAGGTATTTCTGCCAGCACAGCTTCATCGAGCTTGTACTGAACCCTACTGCTATCTTCACTAAGTCCATCTTCGATAAACCCTTTGGCACTGAGCAATACTCGACCAAGTGGATTTTTACTGCGGGGTTGACCAATACATGTCAGCTGGCGACGCATAGAGATATGAATAACGGATAAATAAAGCACTCGCCAGAGCGTTATAAGCATACCCAACACCCCAAGGCCAATAATAATAAACCCTATAATGCCCCCCTGCTCTACTCGCTCCTGCAAAGTAGGTACATAGGTCATCATTCCCATCAGACTTCCTCCCGTGGGATCGACAACGATGGGTAATATTTTACCTGTTGAGGCTGCAAACTCTGCTGCCTCGCGCCCAAATCGACTAGATGGCTGGCGACTTAGTTCAAGCAACTCGCCTGTTTCAGGCACATAACGTAAGAACTCGCCACCACTGGTTGCTGTAAACGTACCTACGCGTAAAATGGGCCGTGTTTCAACATGACCTTCACGGGTAACAACAGGGCCTTCGTAACGAACAATCTTACCGGACTCTGTCATTTCTTCCTGAACCAGCAGCCAGAGTTCTTCAAGATCTTGTATGGTCGCCAGTTGCTCAGTTTGCATTAGTGCGTTTAATTTTTCATTACGCTCCGGTTTTTGAACGCTTACCATTGAGTCTTGTAATGCAGCAGAGAAATCCCCCGTCATTTCAGTATAGATACTGTATATATCCCCCATATCTTGCTTCTTTTTAAGTAACGTTTTCTCAGCAAGCTTAATGCGTTCTGCATTCTCAATCGTCTGCTTTTTTAGAGGGTTATTGTGTTTTTGCGACTTCTCAAATTTCTTCTTGGCCGAAGCCAAGAGTGCTTTCTGGCGACTCTTTTGTTGTAGAAAGGTTTGTTCGCGCTGCTTATTCAGTTGCGCTTCTTGCTGTCGGTTATCTTTAACCGTTTGCAGCAACTGATCCAGGTTAATGATTGTTTGCTCAGCCAACAACACTTGCGGCATTATGAGCACCATCACTAGCACCGCCTTCAAATAGCTCATTGAGGGTTCACCATGGGCAGCCTCAGTAATTGCGGGGCAACCTGGTTGCTAGCAACACGAATGGCATCTGATATATTACGATCAAAGGCTTTAGGTAAGGTGTCCCAATCATGACTCTGTTTATTCCAACGCCCACTAATACGGCCATCCAATGTTCGGTAATAAAGGGCCACACGACCAATTCTTAAAAATTCAACCGATAAACTTTCGCCGTTTATTGATAGATCATCCCGATAACTTTCCACCGTTCGCCCATAGTTGTTTTCAATTTGAAAAGCTTCTAATAACAAGCGGTATTTTTTTGGTAAAGAGAGACTTGGACTACGTAAATACTGTTTTAACTGTATAACACTACTCACGCGGTCTTCCTGATGAAAGGGCAAATCCAACACCACAAATTTCTCCAGCGAATCAGCCATGCTATTCATTAAGGGCATAATACGTAACTGGGTAATGTTTATTTCATCAATTTGTTTTTGCAGTGAAGCAAGCTCTGCTTCCTGATCATCTTTTAACTGTTTAAGTTGAAAATTATAGGCATTTTGATAGTCAGTATTTTGAATAATCTGCTGATACTCTTCTAGCATTTTCTGAGTCTGTATAGACAAGTGATCAATACGCTGCTGAGATTTAATGGCATTATTATTGGTTTTTTGGACAACCTTTAGGCTATCGTCAACACTGGCCGCCCACAAAATAGAAGGGGGGGAAATAAACAATAGCAAAGTAACTAAAACATTTTTCATAGAATTATTAATACCATCCAAAGGCAAATACCGTACTTTCATCAACTCTAATATTAGCAGCAAACTCTATTCATCACTCATTTGTTGTATTTTGCTTTATTCCTTTTTCCCTCCAATCCAATAATCAAACAAGCGCTCAAGCGTCCTATTTTTCTGTTTCATATTGATCCAATTACGCATAAACAATTCAAACGCCCTATCATTCTTATTAATAGGAAACGCCATGGATAAAGAAGGCTGTACAGGCTTTGGAACAACCACCGTATAATCAGGATGTAAGAGTGTCCAGGCTGAGGCCGCAGGCGCACCAAATAACATAGCATCGATATGTTCATATTTTTCTCTAAAGAATAATCTAGGTGTCGATATCTCCCAGGCTTTCCCATACTTAAAATGGCGATCTACAGCGTCCCGATAAAAGAAAGACTCAGGTATGCCGATAATTAAATCTTCACGCTCGGTAATATGCTTCCAGTTAACAAATTCTGCCCGTCGATCATCCTTGACGAGAAAGGCAATAGATTGCGTACTGTACGGAACCGTTAACGTAAACTCTTTCATATTATCTGGGATAACAGGAATACCTGAGGTAATGTCGAGATACCCTGAAGCTAACAACGGTGCAGCCTGCTTACGATAAATCTTCACAAATTCAACCGCCATACCAAGATCTGCAGCCAACTGATTCATTATTTCAATATCAAAACCAACTAACTTTCCTTCATTGTTATGAAATGAATAGGGTAAATCATCACGAAAATAACCAACACGAATAAAACCGCGCTGTTTAATACGAGCTAGAACATCTGTAGCAGGTTGTGCGGTTATACCTTGTTCACTTGGCCGCTCAAGATAGCTGGTTTTTATATCACCATAGATAAAATCACGTTCAATGAACTTACTATAGCCTTCATACTGATGACTAATAGCATCAAATGTAAACCTCAGTGAGATAAAAGCAACAATGGAGACCAATGGAATAACGATTAAATAACGACCAAACTTACGCCATTTAAAGGTAAACTTTTTTACGATGCTGGTCGCGATCAGTAAAGGTAAACATACGGCGAAAACAACTGATAATACAGCTGATAATCGACCAACAACCAGGTTCTCAGCAACAATAAAAAAATCAATCATCCCTCCTGAAACATTGAACAATTCCAGTAAATTTGGCATGGCTAAAGTGGTTGTACCAAATAACTGAGGAACCCCTGCGCCTAACAAATTAATATAATCACTAATAGAAATGTAAGCACCTGAAAACCAGGCGGCAAATAAGGTAAATAGTATCGCGAGAAGCTTTCCTCCTACGGGCAAGCTGAAAGTAATAGGTACGATAATGCCCGGCACTTTATCTGCCTCTTTTTCAGAGGGATTAAGCTCTGTAATCAAGGCTTTGGTTTTTTCAACAATAAGGGGAATAACCACAAAAAAACTGCCTGTAGCAAACGCTGTAATCATCGCTTCACGAGACGCTTTAATTACTTTTCGATAACCAATGGGAGTTACAACGGCTACGATGGCTGGCAGTACAACAAAGGAGAGTAAAAAAACTAAAACAGCAGCGGTTACAATGTAGACAACCAAGCCATCTATATCTGAAGAATCGACTGTGGCAGCCGCACGTAAGGCAATACAAAAAACACCCACCGGCGCAAAGCGCATGACTGTATTACTCACATTAGCAATGGCCGTTTTTAGGTTATCTAAGAGCAACAAGGTTTGGTTTTTTCGCTTTACGCCCATAAGCCCAACACCAACAAAAACACTAAACAGCACCACCGAAGGAATTAAGGCATTGGCAAACGCATGAAACGGGTTAGCAGGAATAAACAAACTAACCAAATCAAACTCAGCATTAACTTTTATCGTATTAGCGCTGTAGAATTCAGCATTTTCCCAGTCAGGAAAAGCAATAGGTGCTAATAAAATAAACGTGAGGACAGTAAGCATTAATATAAGCAAAATCAGTAAGCTTTGTTTAAATGTACTGCGTGCTTCAAAGGGAGACAAACCGCCAATACCAACTATCAGCGACAAGGCGATATAAGGTAATGCAGTCATTTGCAGTAGCATAACAAATGCATCAGCAATGGCACTTACACCGGTAAATACCATTGAGCTGTAGGCTCCCACAGCCAACCCTGCAAACATTGAGGCAAGAATACGAACAGACAATGGTATTTTATTAAAGATCATGAGAATCCTAATATAACGGCCTAGCCACCGATAGTACTTCCAGACGCCTCTTGCTCAAAAGGTTTTAAATCAGATTTAGTTGGTGTCTCGGGCTTAGTGCCAGGCATCAACTCAAAATCTGGGGTGAACTGAACCAATATACTTTTAAGCTGGTCATAAGGCTTTTTGTCACCCTTAAGCTTGGCTTTGCCTGCTTTAATTTGATCATCAAAGCTCACAGCCCCCATCATAACCGTTTCTAAATCCGTTCGGTTGATGGTTATAGTAAGGTCCGATTTTTCAGCCTGAACACCTTTGATATTTGTAAGCGTGGAATTACTCATTTCCACTATATACTTTTCATCATTATCGGGTGTAACGAGGTTTATAACAAAGGCCATTCCATCTGCTTTTTTACTATCTATCCGCACCCCTAAAAAATCCAACCATAGGTCTGTCGACATGGCCCGTGTCATATCAGGGCCTGCTGTTTTTGGTATTGCGCCAGAAGGAATCCCAGAACGCAATTCATAAGCGGCCGCTAAGAAACTATTTCTAACACTAGGGCTTTCTTGTTGATAACCTAGTTGTTCAAATGTATCAGCCAATAAATCTTTTGCTTCCTGATTTTTAGGCTCTGCATAAACAAGCTTGTTTAGTATCTCTTGTGCATGTTTATACTTCCCTTCTTCATAAAGCGCTTTACCTTTAGCCAGTATTTTCTTTGCACCACCCATCATTTCAACATAAAGAGGGGCTGAATCACTAGGAGACAAAGGAATGAGTGTAGAAGGGTTCCCGTCCCAGTAGCCGAGATAACGATTTATAACCGCTCGGCTATTGTGCTCTTCTGAACCATGATAACTATGAGCAGACCATTGCTGCTGCAAGCTTTTCGGCGGCTTATATTGGTTGTGAACTTCATTAATGGTCACTCCTTTGTTGGCAAGGTGGAGTACTTCGTTATTCAGGTTGGCATAAATATCACGCTGCGAGCGCATTATTTCCTGTATACGTTCGTTCCCCCAGCGAGGCCAGCTATGGGAAGCAAACATAACGTCGGCTTCAACACCAAATTTATACAGCGCCACGTTAATTTGCTTAGACCACTCCAGCGCATCTCGAACAAGCGCACCCCGTAAGGTATATATATTGTGTACTGTTCCCGTTATATTCTCAGCAGCCCAAAATGCTTTAAGGTCAGGAAACCATGTATTCATCTCAGCAGGCGCTTCTGTTCCTGGTGTGTTTTGGAACACCATTTTAACGCCATCTACCGTTAACTCCTCAAAATCTTTCTTAATATAAGTGGTTGGTGGAATTAAGCCCAGACTGCCTGCGGCTGTATTTTTTCCGATAGACTGATCTACATGACCAAAGGGGCTGCGAGATAACAAAACACCGTATTGGAAAAACATACGTCGGTTCATAGCATTGCCAGCATAAACATTTTCAGCAACCGCATGAAGCATAAAACCTTCAGGGGCTATAATTTTTACTTTGCCACTCTGAACATCTTTTTCATCAACCACACCATGAACACCACCAAAATGATCTGCATGAGAGTGAGAGTAAACAACCGCTACAACCGGGCGCTCACCCAATTTTTCGTTAATAAATTTTAGCGCAGCCGCTGCAGTTTCTTTTGCAGTAAGTGGGTCAAATACTATCCAGCCAGAATCACTTTTAATAAAGGTTATATTAGCCAGGTCATAACCACGAACCTGGTATATTTTATCAGGCATAACTTCATATAAACCATAGGCCATATTTAATACGGCCTGACGCTGTAATGAAGGGTGGATACTGTTAAATTGCTTGTCTTGCAACAACCAATCGTAACTGCCCATATCCCATGCAACATTACCGGCTTCAGCCATTATTTGCTTATATTCAGGCGCCGCAATAAAGCCCTTCTTTGCTTCGTCAAAATCACGTGTATCTGAGAGGGGTAAGTTTTTTCGGTGCTGCTCTTGTAGCTCAACAGTAAATTTTGACGGAAGCTTTCCTTTTGGGTGAAAGTGCTTCCCTTCCATTGCGCCTGGGTCAGATAGCACCTTACCTCCACCTGCAGCCATAACAGCGGTACTACCGGCACCTAACATAACCAAGCTTACGGTTATGGCAGCTATTCCCTTATATTTCATTAGACGTATCCTTGATGTGTAATGTGTGAAAAAAACAGAGAAACCAACCCTATATGTGTTGTAAAAAGATAGAAGATAAAACGCTATAGTTCAATTTTTAACATCGTTATTTAGCACGCCTCATCTTAGCAATACGACGCTTAACCTCAGGGTCATTTGGCGCTATGGCTGACAGCTTAGATAAATAAGTCCAACTTTCAGAAACTTTACCAGATTTTTCCAAGTACATGATTAAGGTTATAAGAAGGTCATATTGGTTAGGCCAAATTTTGTTGGCTTGTTTTAACGTCAAAATTGCATCACCAATACTTCCTTCTGATTCTAGAGCCACCGCATAGACATAAAAATACCGGACATTACTGTCATCCCTTTCAGTCGCTGCCTTTAAATAACTCAGCGCCTCCCCCACTTTTTTCTGACGTACCCAATACAAACCAAAACTGTGCTGTATCGCTCCGCTGCCGGGTGCTACAAGAAGAGCTCTTTCAAGGGTTTCTTTCGTTTTAACCTCATCACCTAGTCCTCGATAAAGGTCTGCCAGGTTTAGTAATGCGGGCACAAAATCAGGTTCTATTTCCAGCGCTTTATTAAGGGCGCTCATTGCGCTTTCTGTATCTCCCTGATTCAATGCGTACACAGCAATCGCTGCCTGCCCTGCTGGCATATCTTGAGATAATGATAATTGCTGCTCATATTCTCTTAACAATGTACTCAGTGCGACATAATCATCGCCTTCTGTATAACGAACATAGCCCGCTAATTGATTGGCCACTTCATTACGTACGTTGGCTGAAGGGTCTGTTATTAAGGGTTTCAATAGCGTCCAGCGATGCTCTAGTGAAATAAATCCGCTAGCCGCTATTGCGGCTCTTCTCACTATAGGGTTATCAGACTCAAGCTGCTTCAGTAAAGTTTCAGCAGAGAGCCGGGAAGGGATACGTCCTGTTAGCGATAATAAAGTAGCTCGCTTTATATCAGAGTTCGTTTCATCTTCAATAAAAGACACCATACTTCTTAATGCTAATACATCCCCTTTTCTTGCTCTTTCATTGATGAGCGAAAATGTATCTGGTGTTTGCTTAAACCACGTTTGAATAGCCTTTGATGACCACTCATTTGATTGTGCCTTATGACAACGGTTGCATGCACTGGGTACGTCCAACTCAGTAGAGTGCTGAGGCCGGGGGATAGTAAAAGAATGATCTCTGCGGGCGTCGACTTCCATATACGTTGTAGCGGGCATATGGCAGTTAACACACAACGCCCCTGTAGAAGCTGTTTTATGGTTATGATGCGCTTTAGTGTCATAAGATTCGATTTTATGACACTGGGTACACAGCGAATTACCCTGAGATTTAACGGCTCCGGTATGGGCATTATGGCAATTCGTACAGGTTACGCCTGCTTTATGCATTTTACTCTGTAAAAAAGAACCTAAAACAAAGACTTCATCCTGAACTTGTCCATCGGAATAGTAGAGAGGATCATCAAGCAATCGAAGAGAGTACTGATCGTGATAGTCATTAGCGGGGTTAATCTCACCAATCACTTGACGTCGGGAGTGACAGCCACCACAGGCATTGATTTGTGAAGAAGTAGCCCCCCCCTGTGGCTGGGCAATAGATTGTTCACCCTCAAAAACAAACTGGCGAGTCTGATTAAGAGCGGATTCAAAGCCATTTTTTATCCCTTTTTCAAACTCTCCGCTAGCCACCAAGCTAACGTGTTTCTTTGCCGTCCCATGACAAGACTCACAGGCCACATTCACCTCAGTAAAGGTAGTATTATAACGACGATAAATAGGATCATAGTTTTTAGATACAGAGGTAGAATGGCACTCTGCACAACGGCTATTCCAATTCTGAGTCTGCCTCGACCAGTGAAAAGGGCTTTCTGGGCTAGTATCTTCATTAGGAAGCAGCTTGAACCAACGCTGCCCTCCTTCCGCCTTAGTACGACTATCCCATGCTATATCGAAGGCCTGAAGCTTACCTTCACCAATATCAATCAGGTACTGCTGTAATGGTGTATAACCAAAAGTGTACTCAACCTTATAAATTTGTGTCTTGTTGGCAGCACTTTGCGCGGTGATAAAATAACCATCCTCATTCCGTGTAAAACGGGTAACCACACCTTTAAAACTTACTTCTTTATTCTCAAAGTCACCTAACATGCTTTCAGCAGTTGGCAACATCATTGACTTAGCATGATGAGATTTTTGCCACTGTTGAAGTTCTTGTTGGTGACATTCGCCGCAACGCTCACTGCCAACAAAGGCAGTATTATGCAGAACGCCAGGTACCGTATTCGCATTAACTACAACACTTGTAAGCATCAATAAAATTACAACTATCAGCGGCATAATTATCCTTTTTTAGCATCAATAGCATTAGGACTCAGAAGTTTACTGCCTTAGCGTCATAAATAAAGAGTTAATGTTCAACTTTAAACAAGAAAGAGATATGTATGGGCGACGAAAGACCGAGATCAAAGAGTATACCTAGAAAAGAATAAAACCAACGTTTGAGAAACAATGCGCTGGCTTTTAAAAGAGCCTCTAACCAAAAATTGGGAACTTGCGCTTGGCGGCCAGTCGATTAACACCTGCCTGAATACTCTGTTCCACTTCTTTATAAATAGAGTCTACATACTCGGCATCATTTTCCTTATCGCTATCGTTACCAACGTCGATAGGGTCTAGTATTTCGATTCGAATTTTTGATGGAAGTGGAATATGCATTGGCAGAACTTCTAGAGACAATCCAAAAGGCGCCCCAACTACGACTGGGCAAATTTCACTGCGAAACCATTTCTTAGTACGCAGTTTTTTAGCGAGCCACCGCCCTTCCGAGACGACAAAAACGGTATCATGTCCTCCTGTGGTAGCAATGGGGGTAATAGGCACACCCGAACGAATGGCTTGGCGAACAAAGCCTTTTCGATTTCCAAGAATAACCTCATCTCTTTTTTTCCATGAGCGCATGGCATCGACATCACCCCCAGGCCATACAACGACATCATGCCCTGTATCTAAGGCGGCTGTCACCGAGTGACGACCAGCGGGAATAACCCCCACTTTCTTAAAGTAAGTACCGAGCCCCGGCATTCCAAAAAGCATATCATGGGCGGTGCCGTGTAATGTTCTCTGAGTTCCAAATTGTCGCCACCATAACGCACAAAATACCCAGGCATCCATGGTTAACCATGTCCCGGAATGAATGCCTGCTATCAATGTAGGAGAGGCGGGCAGTTTTTCCCACCCTTCCAACTCTACACGGAAGTAATAATCCACGAGATAATCCCAAATTTTCATCTGCGCTTTCATCGTGCCTACATCTGGATTTTCTACAGTCCAGTCATCAAGTCGATCTTTAATGAGATCACTGACACTTTCAATGTTTCTCTCTCTAATGGTTTCGGTGACAACCAATTTAGGCCGCTTATAGAAGCTTATTGGACGATCCTTTTCCTTTTTTACGACGTGTTCTGCAGCTTTTTCTGCAAGGTTAGTGGGCATTGACGTTCCCCTTGAATCATCCATGTATGTGAGAGCTGATTATTAGATGCTAACATCAAAAACCAACAATTAGCTTACACATGTAAGCCTAAACAAAAGATACAATGACAACTAACCACTTGTCAACAATATAACCTAGAACAAATAATTACATAGCAACCAATAACAGACATTACATAAAGTACACTTGTGTACCAATAAAAAACAAACATTACCTCTGAAATCAGCTTAAACCAACTGTTTAAATATCATGATTAACGGTAATGGTATTACCGCTATGAGCACTGTCAAAAAGTAACTTGGGTAGTTTAGAATACGGCTCATTCCACTAATCATACCAATTCCACCCCCACCACCAATGAGCGCATTACCTGGCATATTTAATGCGATAGCGACAACCCAGTAACGATGCTTTAGCATCACCGGAATAATACGCTTTGGTGCGTTGTAAATAAGTATATCTAATCGTTTTTTATCATCAGACTGACTCATTTCATTGAATAATTTGCTAGCCCGATCGAAGTGCAAAAAATCAAATAAACCCAGTAGCCACCGAATAGGTACCAAGCGCCCAAGCCAAAAACTGATAGATAGCGCAATTATCGTTAAACTGTAGAGAAAAATAATGCCTTTTATATCGAGCATCATTAATAAAATCAGCCCTAATTCAATGGCCGGCATAAAAGGTAATATCATACAAACGACGTAGGCTAAGAACAGTATTGTTATAGCAACGTCAATTTGCTGAGCGCTGTGGGGCCAAACTTGAATATTTAGTTGATGACCAATCCAGTTGCCAACGCCACTCAGTAATAGAACTATAATCAATAGAAAAAGAAGTTTACCTACGCGCTGGTTCATCATTACCTTTCCTTAAGGTGCCTGCGAATCAATACGCTCGCCTTCAAACCAGTAAGACTTATTAATTGTTCCGAACCAATAACTCTTCATCCAATGATAAACAACATTGAGTCGGTTATTTTTAAGGCTTCCGCTCCACTTTATTTCACCACTATCCTCACTATTAGTGACAACTTCAAAATAGATGATGTTATTTTCTTTCCATGACTTGTACCGAGACGCTTTAAACCCAAACTCAAGGCATGATTTTGATACAAACTCACCATTAGTAAATGAGAGAGTATCTACTTGATCAGCTTTTTCTCTTTGCTCATCATCTAGCCCCCCCGTTTCGCCGTAGAAAGCCATACCATCTAAAGCCGATACAATAGGAGTTGAGAGTTGTTGAGCACTCAAATAAGGCGCAAGAAAAACAAAAATAAAGAAACCAAAAATGGTGTATGACCGAGGCGTTACAAAGCGAAAAGTGGTGATATTAAACATTAACTCGCTCCTTATAGAAGGGTGCCAGCTTACGAATTTATCTCCAAGTATAGTATTCAGTCATAATAACGCGTAGAAAAGATTTACGGATTACCCATCCTCTTATTCAAATAATCACTATACAGCCAACCGGCAAATCGAACCACGCCGTTCAAAACATGCTCACTTCTAACCGAAGGAAACACATCAAAGGCATGTTGCGCACCAGAAATCTCAGAATAAACCACAGGGTTATCAGATATCTGTTTAAGTGAATCAACGAAGTAGCGAGTTTCGTCCATAGAAACCAGAGTATCTTTATCCCCTTGAATCACCATAAAGGGCGGGGCCTTTTTATGAATATGGTTAATAGGCGATGCCTGACGGTAAAGGTCTGGGTTCTCTTGTTTCGATACTTTTAAAATAGACGTTTCTAATACCTGCTCTAAGCCTTTATGGTATTGCAGCCCCTTTTCATCATGAAAGTCATAGATGCCATAAAAAGGGACACAGCCCTGCACTTCGGTATTTTCATATTCAAAACCAGGCTGAAAAGCACCATAATTTTCTGTAAGCGACAAAAGAGAACTCAGGTGACCACCAGCAGAACCGC
>ENA-ORXI01002289-ORXI01002289.1-sediment-metagenome-genome-assembly--contig:-NODE-2289-length-13902-cov-9.172803_pt1 | contig 13902 bp, 11 predicted proteins | sample MGYA00237861_ERZ511468 | MGnify/ENA primary metagenome ERZ511468 (study PRJEB26299, sample SAMN06266213) | sediment metagenome | isolation source: Hudson Canyon methane seep mesocosm | place... | reverse complement strand
TGCTGAAATTTCATCTTTATGTGCACAGGCATGAATAAACCCTAAAGGTTGCCCAGCTTTTTCAGCAATCAAGGTTAAACTCGGCTCAGATATTTTATCAAGCATTTGAGTTATATAGTCATCTTGCATCTTTTGAACAACAATATCGGTATGCCAAGATAACTCTGCTACGTTAGCTAAGGTTGGTGAAAGCCCTAAAATAAAACTTCGGTCCGCTTGTTCAGCGCTACGTAAAATAATGTCGTTTGTCATGCCTGTCTCGTGAAGTGATTGATTGTGATCTTTGCTATGTTAATAATGTATCTATTGTTTTTGTATTACAACCGTTAACAGCATTACAATGGTGCTCCTAAACTTTACTTACGGAGAATTAATCAATGCCACATTGCTTGATCGAATATGCAAAAACAATATCAACAAAGGTTACACCTGAGCAACTAATCGATTCTGTTTACCTAGGTACCCTTAATAGTGGGCTGTTCAGTGCTAATGATATTAAAACGAGGATCATTCCTTTTGACTACTTTACTTCGGGTGTCATCAAACAAAACTTTATTCACGTTACGTTAAAGATATTAAATGGCCGTACACTTGAGCAACAAAAGGGCTTATCGCAATCGGTATTGGATGAATTAAACCTACTGCCACTGAGTGATATATCGTTGACCGTTGAAGTGGTTGAAATTCAAAAATCCTGTTATAGCAAAACAGTTAAGTGAGTCCTAGGTTATAAGTACAGTGCTTGACTCGATACGTTTATCAATTATGCAAAGGTTAAACGAAAGCACGTACCTTGCTTATCCGATGGCTTTATATAATTAAGGTCGCCGCCATGGTTAAGCATTATTTGTTTGGATAAACTTAAACCGATGCCAGAGCCTTGTTGTTTGGTGGTAAAAAAAGGCACAAAAATTTGTTCGATAATGTGGGTGGCAATACCGCTACCGTTGTCTGATACATCAAGTGATAATTGCTGATTTGAAGGTTGCCATAGTCTTAAGCTTACCTTCTTTGTTGAGGTTTTATCTTTATTGGTATTGCCATTTACGGCATAAAAAGCATTGTTAATTAAGTTAATCAATACCTGTTCAACTTGTGCAGCATCGGCCATCAATAGACAATTCGATTGGCTTTGCAGGTTGAACATAATATTGTCTTTTTTTGCTTGGCTTTGAAATAATCTCATCACGTTTTCAATGAGTGAGTTCGGGTTGATTTGCGATAATTGTGGCTGGGGAAGGGCGGTAATTTTATGAAAGCTTTTAATAAATTTACTTAAATGCTCTGTTCTACTGGCTATGGTATTTAGCGCTAAAGCCAAATCATCTTTATCTTCTTGTTCTTCAAATTCTAAAGTACTAGGCAATAATGTTGTTGCTGTTTCAGCTAAGGATGATAACGGGGTAATAGAGTTAGCAACTTCATGAGTTAATACACGCGTTAAGCGTTTATAAGCTTGTTGTTCTTTAGTAACTAAGGCTTGATAAATTGATTGCAAACTAACTAATTTAAGGGATTTCCCTTGAATTTTACAGCAACTAATATGTACCGATAGGGTGTCAGGATGTTTATCATGCTGAAAAGGTAAGGTTGCCCTACAGCTTTTAGTTGCTGTTTGGATAAACGCACCTAATGCTCCTAACTCATTTAGGTTTGCAAACTGACCATTGATGTTGCCAAGCAATTTTTCACTGGCAGGATTATGCTGAACTATCTGATCATTATCATCAATAACTAAAATAGAGACATCAAGGTGAATCATTAAGGTTTCAAGATATTGTGATTGCACCTGGTTTTCTAAACGATTTTGTTGAACTTTTTCACGCACTTGCTCAAATTGTTGACTCAAATCACTGTTTTGGTTTAAACCTAGTGTTGGGTCATTATTTGCTAACGCTTTTAGCACTTGCTTAATTTGTTTTTTAGCCGATTTTTGATTCTGAATTAGCTTTATTAGGCTAAAACCAACTATCAACAATGTCGCTATTAAAACAGCTGAAATTCCCTGCTCTTGATACCAATAAGTGCAAAAAACTAATAACGCAGAGTAAAGCAATAACCAAGTACCAAAAAAGTCTCCACGTGAATAACCTTGATACAATGATCGCTTATCAGTATTTAAACTTTTAGCTGATTTCTCAGATTTCATATTTATCCAACCTTCGGTAAAGAGCACCCCGCGTTAAACCAAGTACCTTTGCTGCTTGGCTTACATTACCTTTAAAATGCGTTAAAGCTTGAATTATGGTGTTTTTTTCAACACGCTCAAGATTAAAGCGCTCAGTTTCAGACAGGTTTTTAGTTGAAGCTTCATGTGACTGAACTGATAAATCTTCATTAGATGAACTTGGGCTGTAAGGAGCAGTGATTATTGATGAAATATCGAGTTTGTCAGACTCAGACAAAATGACCGCTCTTTCAATAGCATGAGCAAGTTCTCTGATGTTACCGGGCCAAGAGTAGTGGGTTAACCTTTGTATATCAGTATCACTAACAACAAGAGGTTGCTGGTACTTGTGACTAAAGTGTTTTAAGTAATAATTAACTAATAAAGGAATATCTTCTTTACGCTCTCGAAGCGGTGGTAAGGTAATTTCTATGGTATTAACGCGATAGAGTAAATCTTGCCTGAACGTTTTATCTACTACACTTTGATGTAAGTTATTATTACTGGCACAAATTAAGCGAATATCAATGTTAATGGTTTTTTCTGAGCCAACTGGCGTTATTTGTCTATTTTGTAGCGCGGCTAATAACTTTGCTTGTTGTGCTAGGGGAAGGTTACCTAGCTCATCAAGTAATAAACTTCCGCCTTTGGCCAACTCTAGTCGGCCGATACGTTCAGTTTTAGCGTCGGTGAAAGCACCTTTTTTATGGCCAAACAGTTCACTTTCAAATAACTCACTAGCAATAGCCCCCATATCTAAACTGATAAAAGTTTGATTCGCCCGTAAGCTACTTTGATGAATCGCTCTAGCTGCTAACTCTTTCCCAGTACCACTCTCTCCTAAAATTAAAATATTAGCATCGGTTTTTGCTGCTTTTTCGATCACTGAAAAAACTTTTAACATTGCAGGGCTTTCACCTAAAAAAGGATGTTCAGCTCCTTGCATTACTTGTGATAAACCTTGAGCTTTTTTAGTGAGTTGGTCGACATTTTTTTTCGTTTGTGAGTGGCTAAAAGCGGCAGCCATTGAGGCAATGAGTTGATCATTTTGCCAAGGTTTAGCGATAAAGTCAGAAGCACCTGCTTTAATGGCATCAACCGCTAATCTTATGTCTGCATAAGCGGTCATCATGATCACTACAATACTAGCATCTAGGGACAAAATTGTTTTTAACCAATCAAAGCCTTCTTGTCCGCTCATCGCATCTTGGGTGAAATTCATATCTAGCATAATGACATCAAAATCATTTTGAGCAATAAGTGTCGCTAATTGTTGTGGATCACTACATGTTTTTACCGCGTTGTAATGTTTTTTTAGTAACAGTCTTGTGGCGGTTAAAATATCAAGGTTATCGTCAACAATTAAAATACTGCCCGCTTGTTTCATGAAAGCTCGCTTTATTACTTTGGTTTAATGCCCATGTCTAATGCTATATACCTTACATCAGCTTAAAGAGTATTTAAATATAATAATGTCCATTTTTGGACAGTTGTGCTGTGCACTCCCTAACTTAGCTCTAAATTGTTTAAATCTAGCACTGATTTATATGGGGAACATCTCAAAAGTTACAAATTTAGCGTTTAAATTTGCAGGAATGACAACATTTGACAAAGCAAACCATAAATATGTCCATTTATGGACGATTGTAGTGTTCTATTTTCGGACACCTTTTACTGGGTTTATTGTGTAACCCTGCTCAACTACCTGATTTGTTAGGTTAAATTATCTTGGCACGGCACTTGTAATAGTAACAATCAAATGCAGGTATTAATGAACGAATAGGGTTTCCATTATGGATACAAAAATAACGCCACATAAGCACAAATTAAAATTTAAGATGATGGCAGCATGTTTGCTAGTCATTACTGTGAGTGCTTTTTCTTTTATCTATCAAGGGAAAAATAACAGCGGTCAAAGACAAAATGTAGAGTATAAAAGTATTACTTCATCATTGGTTTTTACTGGACACTTTGAAGACAGTGTAAGTCTTCGTGGCAGCATTAGCCCACAAACAACTATTTATCTTGATGCTATGAATGGTGGCCGTGTAGAAGAGAAACTAGTAGAGCAGGGGCAGTACGTTGAAAAAGGCCAACCACTGGTGAGGCTTTCAAATATCAGTTTGCAACTTGATGTTATGAGCCGTGAGGCACAAGTCACCGAACAGCTAAATTTTTTGCGTAATACCCAAATGACAATGACCACTAACCGATTAAATTTGCGCAGAGATTCATTAGAGATTGATCGTCAAATAGATCACCTTCATCGGAAAATTACTCAAGCCTCGCCATTAGTTAAGCAAGGAGTATTAGCTCAAGAAAAACTGCAAAGCATGGCATTAGACTTAAAGTATTATCAAGATAGAAAAATTCTGACTAAAGAACGACAAAAACAAGAAGAAAAAATTAGACAAATGCAAGTGAAGCAGCTTGAAGATAGCGCAAATATGCTGCAAGAAAACTTACTATTTGCTCGTAGCAATCTTGATAACTTATTAGTAAAAGCGCCGGTAAGTGGCTACTTGAGTGAACTAAATATCGAGCTAGGTGAATCTAAAACGATAGGGTCACGGTTAGGGCAAATAGATTTAAGTGATGGCTTCAAGTTGGTTGCTAATATCGATGAATATTACTTAAACACTATGGCAATAGGTATGAAAGGTGAAATTGAACATAACGGTGAAATAATACCGTTAAGCATAGCTAAAATTGACAGCAGAGTAAGAGACGCACAATTTCAAATTGAACTGAAACTTCCCTCTCATCTTAACAATATTAAGCGAGGACAAAGTTTTGAACTAGCACTAACGCTTGATAAAGGCATTAAGAATTCATTACTGCTAAAGCGTGGAGCCTTTACCCGAAATTCAGGTGGTAACTGGGCGTTTGTGGTAAACCCGGACGGAAATTCTGCTACACGTCGAGAAATTAAACTTGGTAAAAAGAATCAAGATTACTACCAAATATTAAGTGGTCTGAGCAAAGGTGAACAGGTCATTATTTCAAATTACAGTGCTTTTGATAAAGCACAAACTCTTTCTTTTATAGGACAAAACAATGATTAAATTAAACGGTTTATCACGAGTATTTCGCACACAAGATGTTGAAACAAGAGCGCTGAGTAATATTAATATCACCGTTAATGAAGGAGAGTTTGTTGCCATTATGGGGCCGTCAGGTTGTGGTAAGTCTACTTTGCTTTCAGTAATTGGCATGCTCGACTCACCAAGCCAGGGTGACTATATTTTCAACGAACAAAACATTTCAAATTTTGGCGAGAGAAAGTTGGCGAAACTTCGAGGAGAATCAATAGGCTTTGTTTTTCAAAGTTTTAATTTAATTGATGATTTGACTGTGTTTGAAAACGTTGCCTTGCCACTGCAATATTTAAAAGTGAGCAAAAAAGAACGAACCGCTAAGGTTGAGGCCATCTTAAAGCAAGTGGGGATTGACCATCGTAGCGATCATTTACCTCAACAATTATCCGGTGGTCAGCAGCAACGTGTTGCTGTGGCTAGAGCATTGGTAATAAACCCTAAATTAATTTTAGCTGATGAGCCTACAGGTAACTTAGACTCTAAAAATGGTGAAGAAGTGATGTCAATGTTGCGGGAGTTACACCTTAATGGCACCACTATCATTATGGTAACTCACTCAGATACTGATGCTAAATATGCAAGTCGTACTGTCCAGTTGTTTGATGGTCAAATCATGCTAGATAAAGCTAGCGAAGTAGCTAAGGAGCTGAGTTATGCTTAATAAATCACTTTTTAATAACTTAATCGCTAACTATTTAGTTAGCGCTTATCGATCACTATCACGTCATAAATTAAACCTAGTTTTAACGGTTATTGGTTTATCTATTGGTTTAGCCGCGGCATTTTTAGTGGCGCTATATGCTTTAAATGAAAGTACATATGATACCTTTCAACCCGACGCTGAAAGGACATACCGTCTGGTAATGAATCAAAAATTGACAGGGTTTAAATTTCCAAGAACGACTCCTCGTGGTGCAAATGCGTTGAAAAAAGTAGCTGGAGTTGAAGATGTATTTACCCTTATACATTCAAAGTGGCTTTTAGATACTAAGGTAGTTATCGACAATGAATACTTTAAACTAGATGATGTTGTTGCGGGTACTGGTAACTTTACTGACTTTATTGCGATTAATGTATTATTTGGTGACTTAGCTACTGTGTTGAATGAGCCAAATAAAATCGCGTTATCAAAATCTCAAGCAATTAGATTTTTTGGTGTAGAAAATGCGATAGGTAAATCTATGGTGCAAGTTAGTAGTAATAAAACACTGACTGTTGCGGCTGTGTTTGACGACTTTGTTGATAATACTCATTTTTCAATCAAAACAATTCTTTCAGCAGTGCCGCATGTAACTGCGTTTGGTAAACATGCTGTTACTTATGTGAAATTGTTCCCCAATGCTGATATTGAAAAGATACAGCTACAAGCAACCGATATATATAACGGCTTGTGGAATGATACTTCTAATGAGATTGAGTTTTATTTACAGCCATTGTTAGCTATTCATTTAGGGGAGAACTTTAATGTCGATATGAAAGTCGGTGGCTCAGAAAAAACTCTGGTGATAAGTATTGCTTTGAGTGTGTTATTAATGCTTATTTCAGGCTTTAATTATATCAACATGAGCATTGCTCAAGCGGGTAAACGAGCAAAAGAAGTTGGCGTACGTAAAGTTTTAGGCGCAAGCAAATTGCAGTTGGTTTTTCAGTTTTTAACTGAATCAGTTGCAATTACGGCTATTGCTGCCGTTATTGCAGCGGCAATGGTTGAATTATTATTACCCTCCTTTAACCAGCTCGTCGGTCGAGAGTTATTGGTATCCAATTGGCCTAATTTACTGCGTGATATTATCATTGCCATTATTGTTATTGGTGTGTTCTCAGGTTTATACCCTGCGGTATTTATTTCATCCTTTAGTGTTCAACGAGTATTAAGTGGCGACTTTGGCCGAGGAAAAGCCGCTATTATTGTTAGAAAATTCTTAATGGTATTACAGTCGGCATTATCTGTTTGTTTAATTGTTGCTGCTCTGAGCTTGTATTTACAGTTAAATTTCTTGCAAAACCTTTCGGTAAACTATGCAAAAAGCCAACGTTTAAGTGTGACAGGCTTACCTCCAAGTAAATTGTATTCAGCTGATAGCCAAAATTTATATCGAGCATTAGAAAAAATTGAAGGTGTTAACCATGCTACTGCTACTGATTTTGATTTCACCCAAAATATGAATGCTGGTGCGTTTGTTGAATCAATCGCTGGTATTGACAGTTTCGATGTTGTAATGGGGTATGGTGGCGTAGGATTTGATGCGGTTAAATCACTAGGTTTAGAGTTAGTTGCAGGCCGAGATTTTTCAGATGAATTTCAATCAGACTGGTTTAATAGAGAACAAGGTACGATAGGAATTTTAATTCCAGAATCCGTGATCGATGATGCCGGTTATGAATCAGCTGAACAAGCCATTGGTAAAGTATGGCAGTTTAGTGCTGGTGGAACTCAACACTTGAAAGGAAAGATAATTGGTGTCATTAAAGATGTAAAAATTGGCTCTGTTCGTATTGCTTCTGCACCGGTATTATTAGCTTGTGGTTTACCCGTAGGTGGTGCTTATTCAATTGTCCTTGAGGTTGAAAACGAAAACTCAGCTGAAGTTAAACAAGCCATTGTTGAGTTGCTTGAGCAGCGCTTACAGTTAAATGCATTAACGATTGAACGCGTAAAAGACAGTTATAATCTGCTTTATCAAGGAGATGAAAAATTAGTAAAAATGGTCGTGGTATTTTGCTCACTGGCCGTTTTTCTAACTTGTATCGGCATGTTTGGTTTAGCAGCCTTTAATGCTCAACAGCGTAGTAAAGAAGTGGCTATTCGTAAGGTTTTAGGTGCATCTCGCTTTGGTTTAGTGGCTTTATTAACAAGTGAGTCAATTATATTAGTAATGATAAGCTTATTGATAGCCTTTCCGGTAGCTTATTATTTAATCAACGATTGGTTAAATAACTTTAACGACCGTATCAGCCAATCGGCTTTGGTTTACCTGATATCTGCATTAATCATCGCAATTGTTTCATGGTTAACTGTGGCAACTATTGCATTACGTACTGCTAGTATTAGCCCTTCATTAAGCTTGAGAAATGACTAAACGTTGCATTTAGCTAATTATTGAATGAGATTATCTAAAAATAGGACCGTCATTATTTAATGATGGCTCTATTTTTTTGCTTGAGAAGTAGTAATTGTAACTTTTAAAAGCAGATATTATGATGGCTGAAATTTATAATTAGGGAAGTTAATGCAAAATATATTATGTTTTGGAGACTCAAATACTTGGGGGTATATGCCGGGTACTGGCCTTAGGTATAATGAAAGTATTCGGTGGACGGCAATTGCTCAGTGATTGTTAGGAGATCCATTTCGCTTACATGAAGCAGACCTAAGTGGACGCACGATCATGCAGGGCGAGTCGAACAGAGAGTTTCGCAGTGGCGCTGAACAGATAAATCTATATTTAGAATGCTGTAGACCACTTGATATGGTGATCGTGCAAAATTGACAAGGACAGTCGATTATAATTTTAAATATTTTTTACAGATTCAGTAGGCAGTATTTTTATGAAATTCAATAAAAAAACAGCCTAAGCTGTATTTTTATTGACTAACTAATATTTAATTGATTTGTTTTGTGCCATTAAAGTAACCAACTACTATCTCACCGCCGCTATTTGGAGAATTAAAATACATAGTAACATGGCTATTAGTAATGGTACCTTTAAAACCAGAGGCCTCACCTAAGCCGAATAGTTCATTACCAGTAACCTGACAGGAGAAGTTTCCCTCACTAGAAATAATTTCACACGAGCTATCACCTATTGTAATGCTACCTGTAACTGGGTAAACATCAAATCCTGTGCCGTCAAGTTGAGATACGGCTTCTTTGCCTGAATAGTCATAAACACCTGGACTAATTTCTTCTACAGGACAAGAGACATTGCTATTACCATCAAAATAAGCCGACACGTATTCTTTTTTATTGTTATATGAAGTGAATAGTGTAGGCATCGCTACTAGTGTTACGCTGTTATTAGCCAGAGTACCTGTTAAAAGTTCCGAGTTGCCATCAATAGTAACAGCGATTTTAGAGCCATATATATTACAACTACCAGTCCAACCTTCGCCTGCTTCAATAGAGCAAACACCCGCTTTTGTTAGAGTTAGTTTTCCTCCTGCTATGCCATAGTTAGTGCCTGGAACTCCTACTTCCTCAGGAATAACGGTCTCATGAGAGCTTAAACTAAACACTCTATCTAGTGCACATTTATCTACCAAAGCTAATTGATTATCTAAATGTTCTTTTGCTTCATCAACTCCTATTAAGGGTTTTAACTCAGCATCGCCATTAACTTTTTGTACAAAGGTTAATATATCGGCATTTGCGCCAAAATCTTCGGTCGGTACATCAAAATTAATCACGGGGCCGTACTCAGAGATTTCGTTGTAACGTAATTCAATACCATTATCAGCAATACCATCTATATCAAGAGATTGTAACAACCGGGCTAGATTAATTACTCGTCGATCAGATGAGTTTTGCGCAGAGAAAACGCTTAAAGGGGAGATTATTGCACCTTCGATTAATTGTTCGACAGTAAATTGTGTACTACCCATAACAAAAGTTACATCTTCACCAGTCATATAATTAAAACTACCATCTTCAAGTGTTTCCCCTGAAAATGTATCGGTGAAATAACTTAAGCCTGTTACGGGGCTATCAATAAAAATACCTACTTGCTCTTGAGGTATAGTAATACAAGTAACTAATATATTGGAAACATTACTTGATACCGTCCCTGAGCTATTAGTCACACTACAGTTCTGTTCTGGCGGTTGTGTTACCACTTCAACAGAATAAGCAATACCCGATTCAAATTCGCCAATAGTAAAGTTAACATCTGCAACGCCATTGCCATTGTAAATTCCACTATTCCACGCTTGACCTTCTTTTTTTAAACTGAGATGAATTTCACCATTAAGACCTTCTATTTTACCAGAGATACTCATTAAAGTATTGCCGTTGGCTTCGTCACCACCACCACCACCACCACCGCCACAAGCAGATAAAGTTAATGCCAAGAATAGACTTGGAAGTGTTGATTTTTCAACTGAATGCATATTATCTCCAAAATTATTGATTAGTTCTTAAACCGTTGAATAGTTTAACAAGGACCATCGCTTAAAATTGAATAATAATCAACAATTAGTTTAAAAAGACAGTCGTTTATAGTTTAATAATATATACCTCTCAGCTAGGATTAATGCATAGCCTTTATTTGATAGGTCTTTCATGACAACTCATTATGTTAGCCAACTACAGTGAGTAAAAAGGAGTAAAGCAGCGAACAAATGTTACTTGTTGAGATAAACTCTTGGCGTAACAACTTAAAAGTTATAACTCAAATATAAATACCACCTGCCAATTTCAATGTTGAATTTTATTACATTTAAAAAGCAGCTTTCACCTACTTTTAGAAGAACTTATAAATTTTATTAAAATTCAGGAATTATTATAAATTATTGCGCTTACTGCGCTTACTGCGCTAATTTTCAGTGGTTATTTAGTTTGTTCTAATGTTTTAGGGAGGTTATTGTTGAGCGTCATAGTTAATTAAATGTTGAATGACTTTATCTAAAGTAGTACCGCATCCTTTAATGAGGCATTCTCGTGAGCGGTAGTAAGTCGTATTTGTAACTTTTATAGGCAGATATTATGATGGCTGAAATTTATAATTAGGGAAGTTAATGCAAAATATATTATGTTTTGGAGACTCAAATACTTGGGGGTATATGCCGGGTACTGGCCTTAGGTATAATGAAAGTATTCGGTGGACGGCAATTGCTCAGTCATTGTTAGGAGATCAATTTCGCTTACATGAAGCAGGCCTAAGTGGACGCACGATCATGCAGGGCGAGTCGAACAGAGAATTTCGCAGTGGCGCTGAACTGATCAATCTATATTTAGAAAGCTGTAGACCACTTGATATGGTGACCATTATGCTTGGAACAAACGATCTTAAAGCCAGTTTTAATTTGTCGATTGATACAATTGGAGAAGCAGCCAGAACGCTTTGCCAACAAGTACTCGCGTTTGATTACGCGCCCTATAAATGCCCCCAAGTTATGTTAATTGCTCCAGCACCTTTTGTGGAGTCTGAAAACCTTGACAGTGAATTTGAAAGTCGTATTGCTGATTCAAAAGGTTTAGCGCCCGCTTATTATCAGTTATGTAAAGACCTTAATATCGATTTTATTGATGCAGGTCGAATCGTTAAAGCATCAATAATTGACGGCGTTCATTGGGACAAAGATGGGCACCATAATTTTGGCCAACACATCTCTACGGTATTACAGCTGCTAGCAGAAAAATAGCAGCGGCTAGTTTTAGGGCGTCTAAAACAAAAAGGCCACCGCTTAATGGAGGTGATAAATTCATCAATAATTCGGTGTTCATTTCACAACTTAGTGATTGTTGTTTTATTTATTTTAACTTAGTTGTTTTTTGCTTTCATTGCCTCCGCAATAGCTGGGTTATCTTCAGCATTGGTTAAATAATGTGGCTCAATTCTTCGTTGTGACTGCTGCTCGTATGCATAAGCATAAGCGAGAATATTAGCGTCGGTGTTTTTAGTTCCAATAAAAGACAAGCTGACCGATAACGAATGAACCTCCCCCATGGGAACGCTCAAGTGAGGGTAACCTGCTTGTGCGGCATAGGAGCCAAATCCCGGCCAACTACTAGGCCAAACATCACCGTTAATAGGGTCAACTCTTGGCACTACAGGACCTGTAGGTGCTACAAGAACATCGACATTGTGTTCACTCAAAAGCTTATCTATACCGTCTTCGCGTGTTGCTTTTTGTACCGTAGCAACCGCTGTTTTGTATGTTTTACTTTTAAGTGAGTCCATAGCTTGTGAAGCAATAAAAATACTTTGATCAAATAAAGCAAGTTCAGTTTCAGCATAGACTTGGTTGTAGTCAATTAGCTGTTGAAGCGTACGCACGGGGACTTGGTCAACTCTGGTTGAAGCAAGATAATCATTGATACCATCTTTGAATTCATATTTTAATATGTCATAACTCATTTCCCCTAGACCTTTAGGGGCTTTGGGTCGCTCATCAATGTTAACTAAAATTGCACCTGCAACAACTAAATCCTCTAAGACAGTAACAAAATGTTGGGTAATTTGATTTGAGCTACCTTTGGCAAAATTTAGTACTCCCACACGTACCCCTTTGAGTGCGTTATTGTTTAAACCTGCGGTGTAATCAATGTTGGGTGTGGTCGTAGCCATAGCATTCATCATCATGGCCGCTCCTTTGACAGTTTTAGTCATAGGGCCAGCCGTATCTTGTGAGACAGAAATGGGGATGATGTATTGCTGTGGAACAATGCCCACGGTAGGTTTAAAACCAACGATACCATTAGCATTTGAGGGACAAGTAATAGAACCGTCGGTTTCAGTTCCCACAGTACCTGCGGCTAATGATGCGGCAGCGGCAGCGGCAGAGCCTGAACTAGAGCCGCAGGGGTTTCTATCAAGCATATGCGGGTTTCTCACTTGGCCACCTAGGACTGACCAGCCGCTTAAAGATCCTTCAGAACGAAAATTAGCCCATTGACTTAGGTTGGTCTTCCCGATAATTATTGCTCCTTGGGCACGTAAACCTGCCACAAAAGGACTATCCCGATGGGTAATATTATTTTTCAACGCCAAAGCTCCTGCTGTAGTTGGCATGTTGTCTAGTGATTCTATGTTATCTTTTAGTAAAATGGGTACACCGTGTAAAGGGCCTTTAATTAAACCCTCTTTACGCATAGTGTCTAACGCTTTAGCCTGTGTTAAAGCATCAGTGTTAATGCTCAGTATTGCTTGCAATCGTGGGCCTTGTTTATCGATTGCTTCGATGCGATCTAAATAGAGTGTTACAAGCGCTTCAGAGCTTATTTCTCCACTATTTAAGGCCTTGACTATTTCTGGTAGTGACTTTGCTATGATGCCCTTAGCTTGATAATCAATAACCGTTGGCGTTGCTTGTGCACTTTGAACGTTTTCGTAAGATGGTGTGCAAGCACTCATTGGTAGCCCAATAGCTAAAGCAAGTATAAGATTTTTCTTCATTGTTTTTATTCACACTAGGTTAAGCGAGGAGAGTGATTACACTATTGAAATATCTATGTTTTTGCAAGGAGTACAGATAGAAAAGTGCTTTTTTTAAACTGTTTGTTCCTCTGCGGACAAAGGTTGTATTAACTGAACGATGATGAGTGGAAGGTTTAGTGTGTGAAGCTAACTATTTACAGTGTTAAACTCAAATGTCCAATAGACTTCTAAATAAGGGAAAAAGTGCGAAAATTGCGCATTTCCCTGAATATAGGGGGAAGGACGACGTGCTGACTAAATATTATCTAGTAGGTTTATCTAAGTTCTGAGCGTTAGCTGTACACGAAAACCCCAAAAAATAAATAAACCTTATAATCCACAAAGAGCCACAACATCAATGAGTTCATTATTTGTACAAATAATCTAATTATGATTATCATTAAACAGCCAACTCGGCTATAATACGCGACTTGAAAAATCCATGAACACTTTTTAGCTCGGAGTACAGGCTTATCATCACTACAAGTAACATCACAATGCA
>ENA-ORXI01002287-ORXI01002287.1-sediment-metagenome-genome-assembly--contig:-NODE-2287-length-13908-cov-32.827344_pt1 | contig 13908 bp, 15 predicted proteins | sample MGYA00237861_ERZ511468 | MGnify/ENA primary metagenome ERZ511468 (study PRJEB26299, sample SAMN06266213) | sediment metagenome | isolation source: Hudson Canyon methane seep mesocosm | place... | reverse complement strand
TGCGGTTCGTAATTGATCTTGTACTTATTAAATTTGTATTTGTTTAAACAGAGTGTATAAACGATGGGTAAGAATGTTGTCATTTTGGGCACCCAATGGGGTGACGAAGGTAAGGGTAAAATAGTTGACTTGTTAACTGAACAGGTTGCTGCTGTTGCTCGCTTTCAGGGTGGTCATAATGCAGGTCACACACTGGTTATAGATGGCGAAAAAACCGTATTACACCTTATTCCATCAGGTATATTACGTGAAAATGTAAGCTGCCTTATTGGTAATGGTGTTGTTCTTTCACCTGAAGCGCTGTTAAAAGAAATGGCAGAGCTGGAAGAAAAAGGTGTGCCGGTTCGAGATCGTCTTAAAATTAGTCTTTCTTGCCCGTTAATTTTGCCATATCACATTGCTCTTGATGCTGCTCGTGAAAAAGCAAGAGGCAGTGAGAAGATCGGTACAACAGGCCGTGGAATTGGGCCTGCGTATGAAGATAAAGTTTCTCGTCGTGGTATTCGTTTAGCTGATCTATGTAATAAAGAGCGATTCGCTGAGAAGCTACGCGAAGTAATGGAATACCATAACTTTGCACTAGAACACTATTATAAAGTTGATACGGTTGATTATCAGACAACGCTTGATGAAACATTAGCGATGGCAGAAGAGATTTTGCCAATGGCATCTGATATTGTTGATGACCTTCATAACTACCGCAAAAAAGGCGATAATATCCTTTTTGAAGGGGCTCAAGGTTCTTTGCTAGATATCGATCACGGTACGTACCCGTTTGTAACGTCATCTAATACCACTGCTGGTGGTACGGCAACCGGAAGTGGTTTTGGTCCTATGTACCTTGACTATATTCTAGGTATTACCAAGGCTTACACAACTCGTGTGGGTTCAGGCCCATTCCCTACAGAGCTTTTTGATGATCAAGGTGCTCACCTTGCTAAGCAGGGCCACGAGTTTGGTGCAACCACTGGTCGCCCTCGTCGCTGTGGTTGGTTTGATGCCGTTGCACTTCGACATGCTATTCAAATTAACAGTGTATCAGGTATTTGCTTAACTAAGCTTGATGTTCTTGATGGATTGGAAACGATTAAAGTTTGCGTAGGTTATAAAACCAAGAATGGTGAAATAACACGCCCTCCTGTTGATTGTGATCATTACGCAGATCTTGAGCCTGTATACAAAGAAATGCCAGGCTGGAGCGAAAGCACATTCGGAGCGAAAACGATGGATGAGCTACCTGCTAATGCAAAAGACTATATCAAGTTTCTTGAAGAGCAAATTGAAGCGCCTATCGATATTGTTTCAACAGGCCCTGATCGTAACGAAACAATTGTTCTGCGTAGCCCGTTTGCATAGAGTGATAAGTTAAGAAATACAAAAAAAAGGCAGAGTTTTTACTCTGCCTTTTTTGTGTTTACCTGTTTTTCAAGCCTCTACTTAGTTGCAATAAATGTAGCACGTAGTGGCGCAGGGTATCCCTCTATTGTTTTTGATGAATCTTTCGGATCAAGAAAACTATCCAACGACTGATACACCATCCACTCACTACTTCGTTGTTCTTCAACTGTTGTTTTATTCAAATCAATTAGCTTAATATTATTAAACCCTGCACGCCTTAGCCACAAACTGAGCGTATCACAGCTTGGAATAAACCAGACATTTCTCATCATTGCATAACGGTCTTCGGGCATTAAGCATTCACCTTCTTTACCCTCAATGACTAATGTTTCAAGCACTAGCTCGCCGCCTTTTCTTAATGTTCCTTTGAGTTCAATCAAATGATCAATAGGGGAGCGGCGATGATATAAAACACCCATTGAAAAGGTAGTATCAAAGGCTTGAAGATTCTCAGGAACTTCTTCCATTTTAACGGGCAATAAATGCACTGGCGCTTTCGGCCCACAGTATTTTTTAATGGTTTCAAACTGAGTAAGAAATAAGTAACTGGGGTCGATACCGATAATTCGAGCAGCACCTTCACCTAACATTCGCCAGCAGTGATAACCTGAGCCGCAACCTACATCAAGAATAAGCCTGTTTTTAAGAGGGGATATGTGAGGTGCAATGCGATCCCACTTCCAGTCTGAGTGCCATTCAGTATCAATAAATGTATCAAAAAGCTGAAAGGGGCCTTTTCGCCAAGGTTTAAGCATACTAAGCGCTGCATTTATTTGCTTGGTATGTTCGGTGGAGCAGGCTTCTGCTTTACTGGCGGTAATGACTGAGGAATTTAGCTCAATTTGGTCGGGTGTTATATCTGGAAGTTGATTTAATGCCTCTTGCCAACGCACTAAATCACCATGAGGGTTATCCTGCAGGCGTTGTTCCAGCATTGGGATTAAACCATCTAGCCAACGGTTTAGCGGACCCGCTTTCATAGCTTGAAACAAATCTTGGTATAGTTTGTAAAAATCCACAATATAAAACCAGTAAAGTTAAGGAAGGGGTTTATTTAATCGCCAAAAATGATACAAAATTAAAGCATTGATACCAGAGTTGGACCTCTGAAAACCCTGAATCAAGTAAGCGTTGTTTGTGATCATCTATTGTTTCAGGAGTAAGCACTTGTTCAAGTGCTGAGCGTTTTTGGCTGATTTCTAGCTCACTGTAACCATTGGCTCGTTTAAAATCATAATGTAGGGCTTCAAGGGTTTGCTGTTCTTCTTGTGAGTCAAAATGCACTTTTTCAGACAGAATTAATACACCACCAGACTTTAAACCTTTGGTAATATTTTTCAGTAAAGCTAAGCGATCTTCTTGTTGTAAAAATTGCAGTGTGAAGTTTAGGGTAACGACTGATGCATTTTCTATTTCTATATCTCGAATGTCAGCACAGCGAAGCTCAACAGGAGCAGGGCTGTTATCTAGTTCAATATAATGCTCGCAGCGCCTGATCATCGACTCGGAGTTATCAATCGCAATTAGCTTACTTTGCGTTTCTTTTAGGCCGTGGCGCATGGCCAAGGTTGCTGCTCCGAGGGAGCAACCAAGGTCGTAACAGTTAGTGCCTGCTTGGGCATAGCGTTCAGTGATTAACCCGATCATTGGAATGATCGTGGTATAGCCAGGCACTGATCGCTGGATCATATCTGGGAATACTCTGGCAACGGCATCATCAAATGCGAAATCTGCCACACGATCTAAAGGTGAGGCATAAATATTATCGGGCTTTTGATCAACCATGTAATTACCAGAGAGATTAGAAATAAAATGTCGGATAGAAGTAAAGAGGGGATTTTAACCTATTGAGCGTTTTTTCCCAATCGTAGCGGGTATTTTGAATAGCTTAATTTGAGAAATAACCATGCCGGTAAGCATGAGCGCGCAGCCTATTTGAGCTTTAAAGCTTAATACTTCATTTAATAATAGCCAGCCACCAATGGCCGCAAAGAGTGCTTCGAGGCTAAGAATAATAGCGGCATGTGCAGGGTGTGCATCTTGTTGTGCAACTACTTGTAATGTGTAGGCAATGCCGACGGAGAGAATACCTGTAAAAAGGATTGATTCCCCAGCAAGAAGAATATTATTACCATCTATTGTCTCCGTGAATAAGGCTGCAATTAAACTGAGTAGGGCGCAGATGGAAAACTGAACGACGGATAACGCAATAGGGGATACCTTAGGAGAAAACTTCGCAATAATAAGTACATGCCCCGCCCAGAATAAGGCGCCTATTACAATGAGTGTGTCACCATACCCTAGCGTTAAATCATCCGTAATACTGAGGAAGTAGAGTCCGATTAAGGCTAGAGCACAACCTACCCAGGTTTCTTTTCGGGTGTATTGCCCAAAAAAAAGCCCAATGAGGGGAACTATTACAATATAAAGCCCAGTAATAAAGCCTGCTTTCCCCGCGGTAGTATATTGAATGCCCACTTGCTGAAACGTAGAGCCCATAAATAAGAATAGGCCGGCAATAGCGCCATAATAAAAGACGTTTATTGATGTTTTTTCATTTGATTTAGATGAAAACCACCACCATACAGGGAGTAATGAAAGCGTTCCTAGTGCAAAGCGGGCTGCATTAAAGGTAAATGGCCCAATATGCTCCATCCCCGTACGCTGAAACACAAAAGCAAAACCCCAGATCGCAGCAGTGATTAACAGTAAAATATTTGAACGTAATTTAGCTGTCTTTGCGTTTTTCATGATAGTTGTAGTCATAAGGTTTATTGACAACGAATACCACGATTTTTGTAATCGACAATTAAGCCTTGCATGGTGAGATCAGAGTCTGACTGAATAAACAGATAGCCATCAATACATTGAGCGGTTTGCTCCGAAGGCTTGCGTGAAATTAAATGCTCTTCACCCTTGTTAATAAGGATAGCCTGATAAGTGCTGATTGAATAATCACCTTTAGCATTGTTGTGTTTTACTTTTCCTGTAAATTCTAAAAGGGCAATGGTGGCTATAACGGCTGCAACAACGGCGATGATGAGTGTGTTTTTGCTTACTTTGTCGTTGTTTGACGCGTCTTCGTTTGTCATAAATTATCCATTGTATAAAATGTGTTTAATAAAGCTTCAATGGTTCTTCATCTAATATAGCAAGCTGCTCCCGCAACTCTAAAATATGTTCAGCCCAGTATCGTTCAGTATTAAACCATGGGAAGTGATGTGGGAAGGCCGGGTCAGTCCAGCGTCTGGCCAGCCACGCACTGTAGTTCATGATTCTTAATGTTCGCAGGGGTTCTATTAATTTGATTTGTGAGGGCTCAAAGTTAAAAAATTCATTATAGCCATCAACAATTTCCGAAAGCTGAGCTGTTCGCTGCTGTCGTTCTCCTGATAATAGCAGCCATATATCTTGAATAGCCGGGCCGTTACGGCAATCATCAAAGTCTACAAAGTGAGGCAGATCATTACGCCAAAGCACATTGCCGCCATGACAGTCGCCGTGTATACGAAACAGGTTAAGATCTGGGCATTGTTGCCAAATATTTTGAACTTTGCTGATAAGGTCTAGTGCTAGCGTGTCGTAAGCCATTCTTAATTCTTTTGGAATAAAATCATTCTCTAAAAGGAATTCTCGGCTAGCAATAGCCCATTCATCAATTGTTATGGTTGGGCGGTGTTTGAACTGTTCTTTCGCCCCAACCGCATGCATTCGCCCAAGATAGCGGCCCATTAAGAAAAGGCTATCCATATTGTCGAGTTCGGGGGCATGGCCCCCTTGCCGTTTAAATATGGAGAAATGAAAGCCATTGTATTGATGAAGTGTTGTACCTTTGTCATCTTTGATCGGGGGAACTACAGGTAATTCCTGGTCAAATAGTTCCCATGTATATTGGTGCTCTTCGAGTATTGCTTCTTCGCTCCAACGGTGAGGGCGATAAAATTTTGCAATGATCGGTGTGCCTTCTTCTACACCTACCTGGTATACCCTGTTTTCGTAACTGTTGAGTGGGAATATACGGGCATCGCTCAGAATACCTAAGCTTTCTACAGCATCAATAACGGTTTCTGGTTTGAGATCATTATAGGGATGAGAGTGATCTAGTGTCTTTATCATTAAGGCATTATACCATATTGCAGGGCTTTCCCTTTTATTAAATCAGGTTTGTAGTATAGTCACGTTTTAGTGCATGGATCTTCTGAATGAATATCAGCTATAAATGCATAATTCGTTAATTTTACTGTCTAATAATTAAACAGGGAGTTTTTTAAAATGAAGCAAATCCTTTGTGTTGTGTTGTGTATTTTCGTTGCCGCTTGCGCATCGTCATCTCGTAGAAGTTTAGAAACAGATTATGATAAAGCAGCCCCTTTTGATACTTACAAAACGTTTAGCGTAGAAGCTGTTCAGCAAGAGCAACAATATGTTGCGTTAAATGGTCTTCTTAAGAAAGCGATAGCTGATGCCCTTTCAACTAAAGGGTTGAGCTACTCCGAGAGTGGCGAAACGGACCTTATTGTTCGCTTTGCCGCGCGTGTTACTCGTGGGCAGCAGATGAGACTTGAGCAAATTAGTACAGGAAAAGGCGTTTATACCCGAAATCAGGTTGAAGCCGTTAATGAAGGCGCTTTGTTAATTAACGTTGTGGATGTTAAGCAAGACCGAGTTATTTGGAAGGCATCTTCAATTAGCGATATCACCGGTATTGATCTTGATAAGGTAACTCAGGTTCAGGCTGATAAGGCGTTGAGTGAGATACTTGTAGATTATCCAGCGTCTATGTAAAACAGCTTTAACATTAAAGGCGACTACATAGATAAATGGGTCGCCTTTTTTGTGTCTAAATTTTATGGTTTGATATCATGAAGCCTGAACCAGTTTTCGTCTAACTCCCAATTGACGGAATCGAAATCTGAATTTTTTAGAACAATCTCTTTTGCTTTAGCCTGAAGTCGAGCCATTTTCTTCTGAGCGTATTGCATCACCTTGTCGTTGTCTGGCGTATCTTTCAGTTCTGGAAAAAGAATCTTTAGTGCTGTTGATGCCGGAATTCCTGTAGAACGAAGTGACCCCATTATAGCTATATTGCCTTCTTTTCTAAGAATACGAAAAGGGTAGGGGTAGGCACCTAACTCTGTATCTTCCATGACTGTATTGTTAATAAAAATAATCGACATGTTGCTATAAACAATCCAGGCAACAAAAAAAGAGGCAATTAGCATAACAATAGCAAATTGTTTTTTATCGGACATTCTTGCTCCGTTGTTTGTCTTAATAGTGAAGTTCTTATTCTATCGTGCCCCCTATTGGAAATACTACGGTTTTTATCTTAAAGTTAATAAACTGATTAAATAAAACAACAATGAGAAATCATACATGAAAAACTTTTCGGGTAAGACGGTAGTAATTACTGGCGCAGGCTCAGGCATCGGCCGGGGATTGGCTAAATTACTGGCTAAAAAAGGAGCCGATTTAGCCTTGGTTGATTTAAGTGAAGATAATCTTGAAGAAACTTCGCGGCTAATATCTGAAAGTGAGAGTGTTTCTCGTGTTCGTCGCTACGCTTTGGATGTGAGCGATAAAAACGCAGTATATAGCTTGGCCGACAAAGTGTATGGTGACTTTGGTCGGATTGATGTCGTTATTAATAATGCCGGTGTTGCGTTGAGTGAAACCGTTGAAGATATGAGCTACGAAGATTTTGAGTGGGTCATGAACATTAACTTTTGGGGTGTGGTGTACGGCACCAAGGCCTTTTTGCCCTACCTTAAACGTTCAAGTGAAGCCTATATTGTTAATATATCAAGCATCTTTGGTTTGATCTCTTTGCCTACTCAGTCGGCTTATAATGCCAGTAAATTTGCAGTAAAAGGGTTTACCGAAGCATTAAGGCTTGAGTTAAAAGGTACAACCGTAAACCCCATTTGTGTTCATCCTGGAGGCATTAAAACTAATATAGCAAAAAGTGCACGCTTTTATAAAAGCATAGATGGCTCACAAGATCGTGACGAGGCTATGAATTTGTTCGATAAATTCACATGGACCACGCCTGACAAAGCGGCAGAAACGATAGTTAATGGCATTATAAAAAATAATAAACGCGTACTTATTGGTCCTGATGCTAGGGTGGTTGACTGGTTTCAGCGCTTGTTGCCTGATGCTTATGACAGAATTTTAGGCGTATTTCTAAATAAATCCTTATAAGCTTTGACCTATGGAAATTTTTTATATTGGAACATTATTCTGTTGATTGCGTTGTTGTAGGTGCGGGTGTTATTGGGATTGCGATCGCCCGTCAACTGGCACTACAAGGACGTGAGGTGTGGGTGCTTGAAGCAGCCAGTGAAATAGGCAGTGAAACCTCATCTCGTAACAGTGAGGTTATTCATGCGGGTATTTATTATCCCCAAGATAGCCTGAAGGCCAGGCTTTGCGTTTCAGGTCGTCGAAAACTTTATAGTTACTGCGAACAAATGGCTGTGCCCCACAAACGTTGTGGAAAGTTGATTGTAGCTACAAACGAACAACAAGTTGAAACCCTAGGGGCGATACTGAAAAAAGGGCAGGCGAATGGTGTGGAGGGCTTGGAAATAATAAACCAACCACAGCTATTAGCATTAGAGCCTCAACTTAATGCACTCGCAGCAATCTGGTCACCTGAAACAGGTATTATCGATAGTCATCAATTAATGGTTCAACTTCAGGCTGATGCAGAAGCCGCAGGCGCACAATTTGTTTTCAATAGCCCCGTTGTTTCTGGCGAGGTAAATGTTTCAGGTAAAAGTAGTGATGCAGGTATTAAACTATTAGTAGGGCAAAATGAACCGTTTAAATTAACAACTCAATGCTTAGTTAATAGTGCAGGGCTTAATGCGGTTGAGCTTTTAAAAAGTATTAAGCACTTTCCTGAAGCACATATCCCACGCTTTTTTATGGCAAAAGGGAACTATTTTTCATTGCCTCGCAAAGCCCCTTTTAATCATCTAATTTATCCTGTTCCTGAAGAGGGCGGTTTAGGTGTTCATTTAACGCTAGATATGGCAGGACAAGCCAGGTTTGGCCCTGATGTTGAGTGGATTAATAAGAAGCACTATCCAGTAGATAGCACTCGAATGAATGGCTTTGAAGGTGCGATTCAACGTTATTGGCCTACTATGCCCCAAGGTGAATTACAGCCAGCCTATGCCGGTATTCGACCAAAGCTAAGTGGCCCGGGTGAACCCGCAGCTGACTTTATGATTCAGGATGAAACAGTACATGGTGTACAAGGTCTGATAAACCTGATGGGGATTGAGTCCCCAGGCTTAACCTCGTGCCTGGCTTTAGCTGATGAGGTTTCAGGTAGGGTTTAAGTTAGTACTGCATGAGATAACGAACCAGAGTGATAATTACAAGGAACCCCATAATCCCTGAAAGAAATGGAATCGTATTACTACCTCTTTTTCGTGGCATCTCATAGTAGATAACATTAATCAAAATGGCACCTCCCATATATGCTGTTGCTAACCCTATGACTTTACCGCTGAATATTGCTAAATAACCACCTGTTGCACCAATTAGCACGCCTGCTGACATGATCCAGCGCATTCGTGTTATAAAAAAGCGCGGATGCCAATGATGAAATAGATGATTCATTCCTGCTAAGTGAAACAAAATCGAGAATAAAGACAAGGAAAACACCAATGGAGTGGCGTCATGGTTGGTAGCAATCAATTCACCCATTAAGACGTTATATAAGAAAAAACTGGTTGATTGCACCTTTCGCCAATAGGAATGTCTAGGGTGGTCTTCACTACTAAGTAAATCTATAAGCCAATAACTAACAAAACCCAGTAACACAAATAAGTAAATAACTGATAGCCCTAGCATAGGGTATTCAGGCCATTTAACCATGCCTTTATTACCAACAATTGTCAGCTTGGGGAGTAGTAAAAGAAATACATAACCTACCGCAAATCCACCCGCAGCCGTAGACCAGTTTGGCCATATTTTTGATATTTTTTTCGAAAAAAGTGGGTAATAAATATGCATCAAAATAAGCAAGGATGCCGAGATTATTGTAGCTGTTGGAACATCAATATAAGCAATCAAAATAGGTGTCTGCAGTGATGAGTATAGAATGAACATTATAACAAATATGTATAGCAATATCTTTTGCAGCTAGGGTTACCAGAAGAAAATTATTGCTTGTCTTTTCTGGTTATTGTCAACTTTGATTGATTGACAGGCTCAATCCAGAATACATCTATCAAGTATGGAGGAATCTAATTGGACGGTGTAGCTTGTCTGTCCAGTCTTCTTCTTTTAAACGTGGAGGGAATCGGTTATTTCCTATTGCTTTTGTAAATCTTCTCGGAAATTATTAAAAAATAAGTGCCCGTCTTGGCAATCGTGAGCTATTTTTAATCTGTATGCCTGAGTCGGCATCCATTTATAAATGGAATTTATTATGAATGATCAAATATTGATTGAGTCTTTTCAAATAATCCGAAACCAATCAGTAGAAGCTTGCAAGCCTCTGGAAATAGAAGACTACGGGCTACAGGCCTCCATGTTTGTTAGTCCTCCAAAATGGCATTTGGCCCATACCACTTGGTTTTTTGAAACGTTTATTTTGAGTCAATTTGTTCCTGAGTATACGTTTTTTAATTCCTCATTTAAGGTGTTATTTAATTCATATTACAACGCTGTTGGAGAGCAGTACTCTCGACCTCAAAGGGGCTTGCTATCAAGGCCCACCGTGTCGGAGGTATTGGCGTATCGGGCGTATGTTGACGAGGCAATGACTCACTTATTGGCTCAAACCGATCACTGTGAATGGGACACCATTAAGCAGCGTTGTCTCTTGGGGATTGAGCATGAAAAACAGCATCAGGAATTATTTTTTACAGACCTAAAGTTCTCGTTCTCCAAAAACCCTTTATTTCCTGCCTACCGAGAAGCTGAAATAGTCGCTTGTTCAAAAAAGGAAAACTTGCTGTGGCTTGATTATTCTGGAGGGCTCGTTAATACCGGGGTCGATGAAGTCTCTGATGGTTTTTCTTTTGATAACGAAGCACCTAGCCATAAGGTTTATATCGAGCCTTTTTCACTATCAAATCGACTGGTGACAAATGGAGAATATAAGGCATTCATAAATGATGGCGCCTATCAAAAACCGGAATACTGGTTATCAGATGGCTGGGCAACGTTACAAAAGAACAATTGGAAGCAGCCTTTGTATTGGTTAGAGGTAGAGGGAAAAATGATGGAGTTTACCCTGTATGGATTGCAGGAGCTTCGTGAGGATCAGCCTGTTTGTCATATCAGTGGTTATGAAGCTGATGCCTATGCTAATTGGGCAAATGCCCGATTGCTGACTGAAGCTGAGTGGGAGTTTGCTGCCAAGCAACATAAAGGGCGCATAAAAGCTGTAAAGGCGCTCCATCCAGAAGCCGCAGATCTTGTTAATAGTTCGAGTGAGGGGCATGGCCTAATGCAACTATACGACAGTTGTTGGCAGTGGACTGCCAGTGCTTATCGACCGTATCCGGGTTTTCAAGTAGCTGACGGAGCAATTGGTGAATACAACGGCAAGTTTATGTGTAATCAATGGGTATTGAGGGGCGGATCCTGTGTGAGCAGTGAGAATCATCTACGACCCAGCTACCGAAATTTCTTCTATCCGGAAGATCGTTGGCAGTTCAGTGGAATTCGATTAGCGAAAAAATAAATATAAATAAAAGCAGAGGGCATACCATGTCAACACTCGCTACAACTTTGAGCGCCTTATCAGCAGAGAATGTTGTTTTTAAAAATCAGCACCCAGGTGAGAGTGATAGCCGAGCAGAAATTCTTGCGGGCTTGCATCAGAAACAAAAGACGATTAATCCCAAGTATTTTTATGACACTTATGGTTCAGAATTGTTTGAACAGATTACAAACTTACCTGAATACTATCCAACTCGAACCGAGCATTCGATACTCATGGATAATGCTGATTCGATGTCAGAGTGTTGCGGAGAAAACTGTGTATTGATCGAACCCGGCAGCGGAAGTAGTGAAAAAGTTCGTTTATTATTAGAGCCACTTAAGCCCTCTGCCTATGTGCCTATGGATATTGCAAAGGAATTTTTGCAGCGGTCTGCGGTGAAGTTGGGGAAAGAGTTTCCCTGGTTGAATGTTCATGCCGTTTGCGCAGATTTTGGTAGTTATGATAAGGCACCCGAAGGACTGCCGGAAGGTAAACGTGTGGTATTTTATCCTGGTTCAACCCTTGGCAACATGACGCCTGATGTTGCCAAGCAGTTTCTTAAAAATCTGGGTAAGTGGCTGAATCATGATGGAGGCATCTTAATCGGTATTGATTTGCACAAATCAGAAGACACCCTCACTGCGGCTTATAACGATCAACAAGGGGTTACTGCACAGTTTAATCTTAATGTACTTGAGCATGTTAATTCGTTAACAAATTCAAATTTTGAGGTGAAAAACTTTAGCCACAGAGCATTTTATAATTTGGAAGTACAACGAATTGAAATGCATTTGGTGAGTAAGGTTGATCATATCGTTCGACTTGGTGAGTCCGCTATTGCATTTGGAAAAGGGGAAACCATTCACACTGAAAATTCTTACAAATATACAGAGGAGGGCTTTCAATTATTGGCGGAACAAGCTGGTTTTGAAGTTCGCCAAAGTTGGCTTGATGACGAGCAGCTATTTAGTGTTCATTATTTGGAGTTAGAAAAGTGACTTGTTTCTACATTCAAGCCTTTCGTATCCGATATAAAGTGGCGCCGTATGACTCTGGTCTTGCTGCTGTTAGCCAGTAACACTACTTCAATATATGAATGACTTGGAGGTATGTAATATGGATGATCGTTACGACCTTAATCGCTTTGTATCTGCACAATCTTCATCTTATGACTGCGTACTTACTGAGCTTAAGCAAGGCAAAAAAATGTCTCATTGGATGTGGTATATCTTCCCTCAAATTGAAGGTTTAGGCCATAGTTCAACAGCAAGGCTATTCTCAATAAAATCAAAGAACGAAGTAAAAGCTTATTTGGCTCATCCGATACTGGGAGAAAGGTTGAAAAACTGTACTCAGTTAGTAAACGATATAGAGGGTCACACCGTTAATGAAATATTTGGATACCCCGATGACCTTAAATTTCACTCATCAATGACTTTGTTTGCCTGCATTGAAGGTAATAGCCGTATTTTTGAATGGGCGTTATCAAAGTATTATGGTGGGAAGCCTGATGAGCTGACACTTGAAATTTTAGGCGCGTTGAATAATTAGACTCTCCCCGTAAACCGAATACTGGCCTGCAATCTGATGATAAAAAGTCTATACCATTACCTAGCTGATGCAGTGCTTCTTTTACATGTTTTGTTTGTTGTTTTTGTTGTCGTTGCACTGTTGCTGATTGTGGTAGGGGGGTATCGTCAGTGGCCATGGATTCGTAACGGGTGGTTTAGGCTTGTTCATCTTTGTTGTATTGCCATTGTAGTTATTCAATCTTGGGTTGGTTTAATGTGTCCGCTCACTACGCTTGAAATGTGGTTTCGGGGTCAAGCGGGAGGGGAGCAATATGAGGGCGGTTTTATTCAGTATTGGCTGCAACGCTTTCTATTCTATGATGCGCCTGAATGGGCTTTTGTAGTAGTTTACACCGTATTTGGGTTACTTGTGATCATCTCCTGGGTGTGCTTTCCTCCGCGCAAGCCAACGAACCGTATTCGTCGGCACACAAAGTAAAGTTGAATAGAAATAGTGCTTATTTAAGATGTACTCTTTGTTTTATTATTTTTTAACAATTTTTCCTGACAGCGCTTTAACGCACGGCTAATACGTGTCTGATTCCTAATCATAGCCAGGTTCGGCCAGGTTGCCCGCTCGCCAGCCAAAATATAGTCATTAATTTCTGAGTCTGAAGGGTTTGCCATGACCTTAAAATACCGCTGAATAGGGAAGTCTGGGTGTAGATTAATATCGCCTAAATAATCCTGTCCAAGTAAAGCGTCGGCACGGTCTAGCCAAAAACGGGCCTTACGATTGTGCACTCGTTTCTTTGATACAGAAATAACCTGGTGCCATTGGGCATGTATGGTTGAGCTGGCCAGATCAAAAAGAAAGGGCGCGATGCCCGTGCGGCTTTTGTTCGCGACAAAAGGTAATACATGGGGATTGGTCTGGCTTACGATGAAGTGATTGGCGTTATGCAGTCGTCCCATTCTTCCCATGGGGATATCGGTGCTTACTCCCCCGTCTGCCCAAAGCTCGCTTTCCATATAGGGAACAATTTCGCCCAAAGTATTTTTCTTCATCAATTGAACAGTAGGGAAAACCCCCGGAATAGAGCAAGAAGCTTTGCAGCTATAAGATATTAAAACATGGGGGGCTGTTTTGTAATTGAGTATTCTGGGTTTCTGCCCGCTTCGCGTAGGGGATACGGTAATATTAATAACTCGCCCAGTGCGCTGATAGGCTTCCAAAAAAGTATCGTTGGGAATGTTAGCTGAAAT
>ENA-ORXI01002286-ORXI01002286.1-sediment-metagenome-genome-assembly--contig:-NODE-2286-length-13909-cov-46.745156_pt1 | contig 13909 bp, 11 predicted proteins | sample MGYA00237861_ERZ511468 | MGnify/ENA primary metagenome ERZ511468 (study PRJEB26299, sample SAMN06266213) | sediment metagenome | isolation source: Hudson Canyon methane seep mesocosm | place... | reverse complement strand
AATCGATAAGTCGCTTGTGTTTCAGTCCAGCCTTGGCAGGCCTGAGGAATGCTTGATTTAGGCGCTTTTACAAAAGTCTCTATCAATTTAACGGCTCTTTTATTAAGACGCTCATCACCTAAATCTAAATTACGAAATTCCATTGCTGCCCAAGTCTCAGTCATCGTTACTCAAATAATTACATTTTACAGCCTTATCTCAGACTTGTGTGTAAGGAGATGAGTTAAACCTTACTAAGGTTGAATTATCAAATAAGTAGCCTCAATTTCAAAATTCAGTTATTCACTATTCTGGCATACAAAAAGCACCAGTTTAAATACATTCCCTCAACTTTAACTTTATAGCTTCTATTTTATTTGAGTGAGTTTTACTATCACTCATCTTCCACGTTGCATTCTTACGAAGATAATTTAATTGTTGATATAAAATAGGTTTAACTATGGGACGAACTATTGGTAACAGAGCTTTTCTGCTAATCTTTTTAGGTTTATTTGTTGCAAACCACTGAGCTCTATACAATAGTTGTGTAGGCTTGTATGGTAAATTCATGGACATCGTCCAGTCAAGCCACTTAAATTCCAATATGCCCTGCCGTGTTAATGGATACCATGGAACTCTTAGCGTATCTGCCGTCACAGCCCCATGAAGCGCCTCAGTTAATAAGTGCTTACTTTGGTTGATATGATTAATAACGTCCATATGAGGCCAAGTCGGATCAATAAAATGAATATTGGCATTACGACAAGCATTAACCAGTAACTCTCTTGTGCCAGGAGTAATAGCGCTACAATGTGGAATAAATGAATAATCATACATTTTTGCAGTGGAAGGAACTACCAGATCACCAATCAAAATTGCTGGATCTGTAATAAACTGTTTATCTGTTAAATTTAACTGCTTGGCTGATAAGGGCCCTCTAACCCAATTAATTTTCCATTTCTCATCTACCGTAGGAAGCTCCCCATGCCCAACTCCTGAGCCAAAAATATGTTTAATAGGTGAATCTGGCAATCTATGATTAAGAAGAGAGCCAATACCTACTAAAAGATTACTCGAGTCATCATCAATAAATGATTCAATATATTCAGGCCATATCCATTCGTTTAACCTATCACCAAAATTATCTGTATCCCAAGTTAATATTTTCATTTTTTTAAATTTATGTTTGTAAAAGAATTATTTATTTCTAAAGTAAGTATTATTGATTATCAGCTAAGGAAATATATTTTTTATATACATCAAAATCGATTGACGCGCAGTAGGACTAAAAACAAACCTTTTTATTTGGTTTATTATAAATATTACTGTCGTCAGTGATAAATCCTTAATATCTTGGAACCTAAAACACCCCATGTTTTCTGGATAATTACAATACTTAATATATCGCCCTACTATTTTTTCACACAACCAAGTCTCGGTAGGGGTAATTGTTTTAATTTCTTTATTCATGAAGGATGAATTATTTTTTATTTTTTTATTCACCTCTCCTATTGTGGTATTAAGAAATAAAGAGATGAAGTTTATTTGCTCATCACTATTTCTAACTAAATCTTCATAACGAACACTTAGAACCTGATTTGGAACAGTCTTTTGTAACTTACTTAACTCTTGAATTGCCATCCGCCAATAAAGACTATAAAAAACAGGATGATATAATCTACTATCCCCATTCCCCTTATCCACAAACTTAAAAGACGAGAGAACTTTTCTTGGGTCACGATACAAAAAAATAAATTTAACCTTCGGGAATATTTTTGCATAATACTGCGCATTCATAAAATCTTGAGGTGCTTTAAAGCCCCAATTTGAACACCCTTGGCTTAGGGCTAAGCGAGTCATAAATTCTGCAAGTAATTCGTGCCAAAATGGTAAATTATCTTTAAATGTCTCTATCAATGCTTCATTAAATTTATCAACATCAGCCAGCGCTATATTGGGGATACAGTAAAATCCGTATTTAAGTCTGGCACGAACTTGCCCACCCAAAAAACTAACCAGTTCAATAAGTTGAGAATCATTCAACCGTTCTGATGTAGCATTTAATGACTTAGCCTTTCTATAGAAATACAAATCATCAAAAACATACCAATCTGTGAGATTTGAAGCCACTTCCGCAAGTAAAGAAGAGCCACTCCGCGGCAATCCGATAATGATAACTGGCGGTGTTTTAGTTGCCAAAGGAACCAGGGAAAATATGTTTTTTTTCTTATCTGACAAACTAGTTGAAATTGACACTATTTTTCCTCAATTTAATTAATTCACAATAACTTGCTATCAGTCCAGCAAAAATAAAATACAGTATAGGAATCCTCCCATTTGAACTAACGGTTCCAATCACCAGCAACATTGACACCATAGTTGCAAATAAGCCCCGGGCACTAATAATATAAATATCCTTGCTATTTTTAGCTTTTCTTATGATCTTATAAAGCTGAATTAATAGCGAGGCATAAATCAAAATAAAAGCGGATAAGCCAATATACCCATAATTCAAGGCTATCCGAAGGTAACTGTTTACAATGTCAATTATTCCTTCACCCTGCCTAAGCTCTTCCATCTCCTTTGTTTTCAAGTAATTTGTGGAACCGAAATACGGGTATCGTTCAATAATAATCATAGAATTTTCAAAAAGCCTTTCTCTATAATCAATAGTTGAGTGTGCACTATCAGAACTATTATCTAAAAAAGGAATTAAATTAATAATTTTTTCACCCGATGGGTGAAAAATCACTACAGGGATAATTAATATAACAGCAAAAATAAGCTTTTGTAGTAATTTTATTTTTTCTCTTCCTGTTATAAAAAAAATAATGAACAAAAGTACACCTCCCACCCAAGGACCTCTGGATAATGAACTGATCAACCCACAAATTAAGACCCCAATAACAATATACATGCCCCTACTTTTAACAATCACACCTGAAATAGATGCAAATAACCCTATAGAAATCATTAACATATAACCCAAAACAATAGATCCTTGAAATGAAAAAGAAGCTCGTAACATTCCATCCCTTCTTTTGTAGCTAGAGATAGATTTTTTCATATCAAATATTGATTCCAAGTCTGCAAGAAGATGCCAGCTACTTACAGCCTCATATATACTTAAAAATGAAATCGCAACAAATGGAACTAATAATGAAAAACAAATTATATAAAACTCCTTAATATTTGTTATATATCTAGTTATAGCAAAGTATGGTATAAAATAATCTATAAAAAAATAAAATGAAGTTCGCATCCCTGCTGTAAATGTAACATCTCTAAATTCCAAGGATGAAATCATTACTAAATATAGAACTATATACTTATCACTAGAAATTGAAAAAATTGACTTTGTTTTATTTCCACCAGACATAGTTAAGGGAATAAGCAATGAAAATAAAATAACTCTTGGATAGGTTATATATATTAGATTACTGCTGCCAAATCCTGGTATGGCTGCTTTTAAATATGGTAACAATGGTAATAATAAACAATAATATATCAACCTATTTTTATTAGGTACTTTATTCAATAAATAAAAAATAATTATAAAATTAAACAACCAATAATCATTAGCAACAAATGCAATAAAGTACGTTGTTATGCAAATATAATACCATTTACGAAATTCAGATCGCGATATAAAATTCAAAGAGATATCAAATAACAACTTGTAAGATATGAAATTAGCGGCTAATATAATAACTAAGGCTTTAATTTGTCCTAACATAGTATTATTAACTTCATGAATTCGGCCAATTTATTATTTATTTATATACTCAACAACTTAGGCGCGCCACCGAGGCTGTAAAAGTATTTCGAAATTAGGTTAAAACTGCATTTAGGTAATGAATAATCAAGGAGTTATATATTGTTTTTACTGTTTTCAGACGTTTTATCGAATACTTTCACAGTTCTCACTGCGCGCGTCATGATAGCGTTTAGGGCATAACCTTACACATAAGCCTGTAAGTAATTGATTAAAAAGGGATCTCTATAGATTAAATTTTTTTAAATCAATCGGTTATAAAGTCATGTGTAAGAAGATGCGTTTAGGACTCCCTGTCACAAAAATTGATTCGCTACGCGGCGAATCAATAATACCCCAGTCCCCGCCCTACGTTCGCTTCAACTTCACACAAAAGCCGCTACGTTAAACCTACACCTCAAAATGTCTTGATGGCTGTCAGAATAAAACTCTTGCCTCTCGAGCGAGCTGATAGCTCACATCGGGTAGGCGAATTCTCCTATCGCCTACTGCGGACTAAAAATCATCACTTCGCAAACTCCGTTTCTCTGGTTTTCAGCGATACATTGCTTCATTATATAATGAAGCAATGTATCGCTCCACGATGCTATTTTAATTTCTCATTTTTAGCCAGACTTTCATCTATTTTTAAGGTGAAAATAAATAAAAACAGGCTGAGTATTTTCTGATATGGAGCTGAAGTTTACTACAAAACCTCTATTTTTTTATAACCGCTTTCTTAACTATATTTATTCCCTTTTTAAGATACCTTCCTGATTTTTCGTAAGGCATTAAAATATTTTTTTTCTTCCACTCATCCGGTCGCGCTTTAAAAACAGTTGAATGTTTTGTACCATCCCAGCCTTCAGGTGCTTTTTTAGTATAAAAATATGTAGCAAAAGATTTTCGCATAACATCTGCTGGACACGTTAAGGGAGTAACTCCATGGTAACTTATCTCACTAGTAAGAAATCCACACGCCCTATTAAAAACAGGGGCGAAACTACCATAATTTTTTTTTACATCTTTATCCCAAATATCCAAATAGCCCCCGTATTCCTCTTTCCAGTCCTTATTAAAATAAATCAGAATATTTAGACGTCTATGCCATTGTTGCTGTTCAATGTAATTAAAATCAATATGGACATCTAAGTGACCACCAGAATTAGTTTCATGAATCCCTCCCCCCATTAAACCAGGATCTGCAATTAAGTCATCTACACCCATTAAATTTTCCAGCAAATTAAGAAACTCGGGCGATGATAACATATTGCTTAGCTTCTTAATTGGGGGTGGGAATTTTTCATCATCACAAATTTGAATTTTTCTTTTTTGATTTACACTAGAGAACTCTTTACCCAGTTGCTTAGATTCACTATAAGATGGAAATGACTCATAAACCTCGTTAGCAAACGCTTCAGTTAAAAAATTATCTATACAAAAATGAGGGAATGGCTCGATATTTTGAAATTTATTTTTAAACTCACTAATATCAATAGGGTTTATTAAATCTAACTCACTCATACTCATCCTCTTATTATAAAAAACTACGAATACCACCGATCAAAACTTTTTCCACAATACAACTCTAGCTCATCTATATCCTCTCTGAATTCAACTAATAACTGATCTCTCATTCTATTGGTTAATGGCTCTATTTCTCTTTTATATTTATTTTCAATGAAACGCCTACTAAATAACAAATAACACGAAGTTATTTTATTTAGTATATTAGCCTTGGATTTTTTACTAAAAATCGCATCTATTAAAAATTTAACTCCTGAAAGATTCATTAATAGTCTAATATGCTTAATTAATCTTTTTTTTGTCGTCTTATCTATTGAACTTTTAAAATTATTCTTTATTAAACCCTCATCCCTAACAAGAGACACCGCATTACAGCCTATAAATTTTTGTATTTTATTGAGTACTTCATTGGGAGAATTTTTAAATTCATTAAAGTCAACCAGTAATAACTGATCTTTTGGAAATACTTTCAGAAACCTATTAATCTGCATCATATATTTACTGGCATCTATTATTTCTCTTTCATTTTCTATTGCCTCTTCAAAAGAAGCATATTTTTTATTATCTATTAAAGCTAAATGCCTGTAGTGCGAGTACGCTCTATCTACTGGGTTTCTAAGTATATAGATTAACTTAACTTGTGGATTAACTTTAAATATTCTATCTGGAACATTTGAAAATGTCGGCCACCGTGTATAGCAGGTAGATGCTTCACCTGTAAACTGATTAACTGTAGCTTTTTTGAACAAAGATAAATACCACTCATCTCCTTTCTTAAAAATATTTTCTAAACTAAAATACCTTGGCTCTTTAGGAAGTGCCATAAATATATCAGGATGGCTATTTAGGTAATAATATAAAGAAGTTGTTCCTGCTTTCATCGCTCCTATAACAATGAAGTCGGGTATATTTGAGCTTTCTCTCATCGGCATGTTTTCTTAAGTTTATGAACTATAAATATACATCAGGTTGTATATTTTCAGGCTAATACAAAGATCAACCCATTAAAAGACTTAAAAATAAACACTGCGAGTCGATGTCGACTCGCAATATTCCCCCTCTATTTAAAATTTATTCATAAACACATGTATTGCCCAATCCTTCAGAATACACAAGCACATTTTTTTGTGCTATACATGAAGCTTTCTCAGACAGTAGCTTAGTGATATTGTTATTAATTTGAATTACTTCCATCACCGCTTCTCTCAAATGAATCCCAACACCTACTTGAGTCATTTGAATATTATTACCAATAATTTGTATGTTTTTCGTCTCAGCATCATCAATGACACTGTTGATCCTATGGGATAAAACAATTCCATATGCAGGTATGTCCTGTCTATTAATTATAACATTCCCCTCAATGACTGCATCAAAACAAGAAGTACAACCAATCGCTATCGCCCCCATGTTTTTAATTACGTTATTTTTGATAATTACACCCTCAAATGATTCTGCTACTGAATCATACCCTGGCGCAATTGATATCCCCCAACAGCCACCTCTTACAGCACCCAGATCTTCATGAATAAAATTATTTTCAATCAAAAGGTTTTTATGTATGCCATGAACTGTAACTGAAGTCCCCTGACAAATTCCATCAACAATATTAGATTGATAAAATTCATTCCCAGACACCAACATGTTTGTCGTGTCCTGAATCCCTGAAATATATAAGTTATGACCTCTTCTTGCTTTGTTAAAACCATTATTCTGAAACTTAGTATTAATAATTTTACAGTCGTTACAAGCCCCCAAATACCCCTGATCACCATTATTTGTAATTGTGGAATTAATCAATGTAATTCTTTCATTAACACCATCTGAGTCAGTACCTAGTTCATTTAGTGTCCCATCTTTTACAGATACTCCTATACCAAAATTATTGATATCAAGTGAATCAATCAAAATATCATCAGCATCTTTTGTGACTACAACGCCATATCCAACTCCAGCTCCCTCCAGTGAAAGATTTTTAAAAACATAACCTTCCTCATGGCTTGTATTTCCCTTATCCGCTAAATTAAACACTGTGCCTTCAGTAATTATTTTTGGCTTTTCTTCTGCACCAAAACCTTTCACACTATAATCCCTTACAACACAAGGATTATCAGCCTTACACTCTGGATTTACCCATCGATTCAGGTTTTCTGTATAAAAAACACCTCCGCGACAAAAAGCTATTACCTCACCCGCCTTAAGATCTGCAAATTTAGTCCGTGCTTTTTCGTAAGTTTGCCATGAAGTTTGATGTGACAAGCCGTCATTTTCATCTGATCCAGTGTCACAAACATAGAACACCTGAAGTTTATTTTCCAAATTAACGGTATAAACATCATCCACAGATCCAGTTTTTGCTAAAAAGTTCAGCTTATCTAATAAATCTGAAGATATACTTAAATTTGCATTAACAAACCCCCCTGCTGAAGGTGCGTTAAGCCTGACATCTTCATTTATTCGTGCAATATCTGGTTCTTGTACTGTTGCACATCCAACAAAAGCCAAAAACAGACATATCATTCCAATATTTTTTTTCATAATAATCCCCAAATTCTATTAACTCACTTAAAGGTAAACTTTTGTCGCTCATAAAATTAACAAGACTTCACCCTCTATTCCATAGTTATTATGAAACAATAGCATTCATTAAGCTATTGCTCTCCAGTACAGTATCAGTTTTTTGTTAATTAAATATCTACAGCTCTACTCTATATCGCATTCATGGCTAACTCAAGGCTTCTAAGATCAATTTCAAAATCATGGTAGGAGTGCAGTATTGGTGGTTCAGCTCTTTTATAGGCATATTTAACTCTTTCTGGCCATAATTTACCTCTAACTCCCACCCACTTTCCTCCTGCTTGTTCCACGAGAACCCGAAACATATTCACGACCAAACCAGGTGAAAATAATTCTACCAATCTAAAATCACTCTGATTTAAAGCTTGTTTAAAAATAAGAGGGCCTAGCGCTGCACCATGAATAGCAACAATATCATTTGCAAATACTATTAAAGCAATCTGCTCAATAACAGGAATATCTTCTAGGTATACTTTAACAAAGCCTTTTTCACACAAAAACATCTCAACAGCCTTCTCGTTAAGTAGTTTTCTTGTATCTTTCCTTGAAATAAATATTTTTTTAGCATATTTGCATTCATATTTTCTTATCTCATTTATCAAATGAGTACCAATCAAACCTTTTTCTAGGGTTCCTTGGCTTATTCCCAGCATTGAACTCCAAGGAAAAATAGAGTAATGGCATATTCTCCCTTCAACCGGCCTATTTGTCTGAATCACGTCTAATCCAGACAAATAATATATTTCATGTATATTTTTTGGTAAGAACTTAGGTAAAATCATTACAATATTATAAAGACCTTTATCATTTAAAATTTTCTTCAATAAAAGTGCTATAGGAAGGTGTTTATTCAGAACATGCGCATAATTAGTTGGTGAGTTTCTCCTCAAATCGACTATGATACTATCATCTATTACAATAGGCTTCAGAACCCTATCCATAACATCTATAATTATCTTTCTGACTCCCTTACCTCGTATGATTCTTTTTGATAATTTTATTTTTCCATCATAAGAAACATCAATAACTCCTTTGCTTGTTGTGGAGGTTGGCATTATTATTTCTTCTACTTCAGCTTTCCATGTATCAATTAAATACGTTGCTGGTGCAAATAATTTACCTTGTTTGACTGTATACTCTGGAATAGTCATTTTATAATCAAACTTTATTTGCTTGTCATCCGCCATAAGGCTCTCCTAATTAGTATCCGAACGTAAACCCTTGTATATATGGGTTTAAGGTAAATAATGTGCTCTTCATGATTCAGGCATCATCTATAACATAAAATAATTACTGTGCCCTTATCTATATCAAGGCTTGGGGGCTTTCATTCAGGCACCAGATTATAGAGATCTATCCTGATTTTCAGCGTTTGTATTACCCCTTATGTGGGCCGGAAAATTATTTGATACATAAATTCAGATACTAATTTGGCATAGAATTTATAATCAGAGTTTTATCTACCGTTAGCGCTTGTTAGTGTGCCAGATTTTTTAATATAAAAATAGATGCTGTTAAAAAGTAAGAGTAATGAGTATAAATCCTAGTGCTGTGGATCGCTAGATTTAGTCGTTATCAAGGAACTCCATGCGGAATCATTCCCGTTCGTATATACCCCATTTTTCCTGATGAGACTGGTATCCCCCCGGATAAAAGCAACATTTCACCCAGATTAGGCCGATTGTTTCTGTTATGACGGCTTTGGCAGCTGTACTGCTTTTCCACCAATTACCTAACTTATATTCTGTTGTTTTCCCTGCGTTAATGCCAATCTTGTATTGATCTCCAAAGGCCATTTCATATAGGGCCTTGGTTCTTCTTGCGTGTACACCTTGTGAGTATAGGTTTATTTTTTTTATTTTGATGTTTTGTTTTTGTAGCCAGTCTCGAACGATGACTGCGCTTAGAAAGCGTCCGGATTCTGGCGTCGGCAAGCTTTTTATATTGGTGCTATTTAAGCCGTTGTTGCGCAGGTAGGCTGCAGCAAAGTCAGCGTAAGTTTTGTGTTTTCTTATTGTTCTTGTTTTTACCAGCCCGCCTCTAATTATGATGATTTTATAATCTACCGTTTTGTAATCATATATCTCTTCCTTTAAGGCTTGCTCACTTATCCAGTTTTCTGCAGTGAGTATAATTCCAACGCTCTTAATCATCATCAAGTGCATCTATATTTCTTTGCCCCCAAGCCCTGCTTACTCAGTGGAACTCAATACCTAGTAACGCAGGCAGTTTTTTCTGCTTAAAAAATAATATTGCAATATAACCGACATTCCGCGCCCTAAATATCGAATTTTATAATTAATTTCGCGACATATCGAAGCATTTAGAGACTTTCACTAAAGTCATTGAGAATATAATGGTTACTTTTTAGGCTTTAAATAGTGGTACCCTAAAAAATTACCACTTGATTTTTATCGAAAAATTTAAAAAAATAATTATCAGTCAATTATTTTACACTAAGGGGTGCGTAATGTCGGGTATAATGATAGGCAAAAAGAGTATTCCTACCCTACTTGGTTTGTTGTGTAAATTGTTGGACTTCCTGCGTCAACCAAACCTACGCTTTATTTCGTAAGTAAAAATACTAATTTAACCTTAAACATAGGGTGTTCTAAATTGTTATTCAATAGCTATGAATTTATTTTCATTTTCTTACCCATTACACTTTTTGTTTACTTTTACCTTAATAAAAAAAGACTAACAGAAGCAGGTAAGGGTTTTTTAGTCTTTAGTAGCTTATTTTTTTATAGCTGGTGGAATATTGCTTATCTACCATTGATTTTATCTTCAATGCTGTTTAATTACGTTATGGGGAATACCTTAGCAAAAAGTAATGAGAGTGATGCGACAACTAGAAAACAGATTTCAAAAAAAAGCATCTTAAGTATTGGTGTCATTGCTAACTTGGGTTTACTTGCCTACTTTAAATACAGTGATTTTTTAATTGAAAATATTAATTACACACTAAACACTAACGTTCCGGTGTTAGACCTAGCTTTACCCTTGGCAATTTCATTCTTCACTTTTCAACAAATAGCTTATTTAGTCGATAGCTACCGAAGAGAAACCAATGAGTATGATTTTTTAAGTTACGCGATTTTCGTTACTTTCTTTCCTCAATTGATAGCTGGACCAATCGTGCATCATAAAGAAATGATGCCTCAGTTTGCTAATCTTCGTTCAAAGGTAATTAACTACAAAAATATTGCATTAGGATTATTTATATTTTCTATTGGCCTATTTAAAAAAGTAGTGATTGCTGATTCATTCTCCGTTTGGGCAAATGCTGGGTTTGATACCGCTACTACATTAAACCTATTCGAAGCTTGGGCAACTAGCCTTTCCTATACATTCCAGCTTTATTTTGATTTTAGTGGCTACACCGATATGGCGATTGGTTTAGCCTTACTTTTTAATATCAAATTACCTATAAATTTTAATAGCCCTTATAAAGCAACTAGTATCCAAGATTTTTGGCGACGGTGGCACATTACGCTAAGTCGATTTCTAAGAGACTATATCTATATTCCACTGGGAGGCAATAGAAAAGGTGGTTTTAGAACTTATACAAATCTTATGGCGACTTTTATCCTAGGTGGTATCTGGCATGGAGCGGGGTGGACGTTTGTTTTTTGGGGTGTGTTACATGGACTCGCATTAGTTATTCATCGTTTGTGGAGTCAGCTAGGAATAAAGCTATGGACTGGGCTTGCTTGGTTTATTACGTTTAACTTTATCAATATTGCTTGGGTGTTTTTTAGAGCTAAGGAATGGGGGGATGCGATTAAAGTATTACAAAGCATGTTTTCTTTGAACAATATCATGTTGCCAAATGGACTAGCTGGTAAGTTACCTAATTTAGAAATATATCAAATAAAATATGGTGATTGGTTATCAGCTATACATGGTGATAAATGGTCTATTGTTTGGTTATTAGTTGCTATTCCATCAGTTATTATTATGAATAATTCTATGCAAATAGCTAATGGTTTTAAAATAAATAAAAATTATCTGATATATACTCTATTGATTATGTGTACAGCTCTTTCTTTATTGAATACTGCATCTGAATTTCTATATTTTAATTTTTAGAGGTGAAATTTGACATCTAAGTTATATGTAAAATACCTTATTAGTGTTTTAGTTATTTTTATTTTGTTCCATTTTATTACGTGGAATTTAATAACAAAAAATATTTTTGGTAATGATGAAAATATATATATTGGCGATCTTGGGCGATTGTCATATTCCATTGATTCTCTTTATCCGAGAAAAAATGAATCCAGCCTAAAACAAGTATATAAAGTATTTATGGATTATAGCCAAACAGACGTTATTACAATAGGAGACTCATTTTCTAGAGGGGATTCTGGTGGTAAAAATGCAAATTATCAAGATTTCATAGCAACAAATTATAATCTTGACGTTCTAAATATCAGCCCTTCAGATAAAGGCTACATTGAAACAGTTTTGATGCTGATTAGTTCTGGAGTTCTAGATCTCTTAAAACCAAAAGCGATTATACTTGAATCAGTTGAACGATCTGCAATTCAACGATTTTCAAACCCTATTGATTGGAGTGTACACGGGGAGTTGGATGAATTACTTGCCAAATCACCTGATAAATTTATTCCACATACACCAGACGCTTCTTTTGTAAATCATAATAATTATATGGCGTGGATATACCGTATTTTATATCGATATTATGATAATGCTTTATTATCGAAAGTATATAAAGTACAGCTTACCCATGATTTTTTTACTAGTAGAGAAAAACGTACATTGCTCTATTTATCTAGAGACTTAGATGGCATTCGCAAGTCGAACATACATAGCATTAGTCTATTAAATGAAAACCTGAATCACCTACAGGCTATTCTTGAAAATAAGGGAATACAACTTTACTTTCTCCCAGCGGCTGATAAATATAATATCTATTCAAAATACATTATTGACAATAAGTATGCTGAGAGTAATTTTTTTGAAATTCTGCGAGAAAAAAATAAAAATTATCACCTGATTGATACTAAATTAATCCTGCAAAAATTAACGGATAATGGTGTGCAGGACGTTTATTATTCTGACGATACGCACTGGACAGATAAAGCTAGTGCCGAGATTGTTAATTATTTTGAATTTAGCGTAGCCCATGAGAATTAAGAGCGCGCATAAATATAAAATAATAGGAATTTATTTATTTATTGTAGCTTTAGCAGGGGTGTTTTTTTGCTCTAGTACCAAAGCCGAGGAGCAAAAAATACATTTATTTATCTTCTCTGGTCAGTCTAATATGGTAAATCTAAATTTGAATAATTCATTTATACCTATTGTGGAAGAAAGGTTTGGGGAAAGAAATGTACTTATTGTTAAAGATTCTGAAAATGGCAGCTCTATTGATCAGTGGTATAAAAAACCTGTATTGAACTGGATTTATATTGAGAATTTCATTAGGGGCAAAAAGCAAGAAACAAGGGGTGAGCTTTATTTTCGTTTAATGAAGAAAGTCCAAGCAGCAATAAGAAATAAAGCAATAGCATCTATTACTTTTATCTGGATGCAAGGCGAACGTGATGCTCTATCAAAAAATGGAGAAAACTATAAGTCTAGCTGGGAAGGATTAATGAATAACTTAAGGAGTGACTTAGGTAGAAGCGATATTAATTTTGTTATTGGGCGGCTTAGTGATTTTGATATTAATAACAAAAAATATCCACATTGGACAATGATTAGGGATATTCAAGTTTCAATAATGGCAGAAAACCCTGATGGTGCGTGGGTTGATACTGATTATTTTAACGGAGCTAACAATAATCTACATTACTCAAAAGAAGGGTATAAATTATTAGGGAAGATGTTTGCTCAAAAATCTATTACATTAATAACAAAGAAGAAGAAGAAGAAGAAGAAGAAGAAGAAGAAGAAGAAAAATAAATAATTTAGGCGGAAACTGTTCTGATACAAGATACTGCCTTAAAAATCAACTCTTTTTTGATTTTATCTATTAAAAACACCCTCTCTTTTCTTTGACTAGCAGCTTAAAAACTTAGTCCGTCATTTGATAATTTATAT
>ENA-ORXI01002281-ORXI01002281.1-sediment-metagenome-genome-assembly--contig:-NODE-2281-length-13925-cov-37.093154_pt1 | contig 13925 bp, 8 predicted proteins | sample MGYA00237861_ERZ511468 | MGnify/ENA primary metagenome ERZ511468 (study PRJEB26299, sample SAMN06266213) | sediment metagenome | isolation source: Hudson Canyon methane seep mesocosm | place... | reverse complement strand
ATGAAACAGCTTTAGGTGAATTGAATGGATAGAATCGTTGGATTAATTGGGCGTGATGAAGTTGTTGAAGAATTAATGGCTGAAATTCGCAAAGGTAAAAATGTAATCCTCACTGGTGGCATTGGTATGGGTAAATCAGTGGTGCTTAAAACAGCATTAGAGCAACTTGGCGATAAAGTCCCATTAGTTATTAAACTGCATGACCACCAAGCCAAAGGACAGTTTGTAGAAATGGCTAGGCAGATGCTTATGCTAGGATTATTAACCGCTAAAGATTTAGATTTACCCGCCCAATTTCAAGATATACCTGCGGCGCAAATAGAGTGGTCTGATATTCGTAATCGAGTTAATCGAATGAGTATGCGAGATTTAACGCAAACAATTATTCCAGCATTGGCAGGTTCGGAAGTTAAGCCTGTTATTGCTGTTGATGATTTAACAACCCTTACTCCTATGCAAATGGCATTTTGGTTGGCTATTTTTGAACATGCCCAGGTATTAGGGTGTGCATCTGAGAAGAAAGCGAGAATTAAAAAGCTGTGGTGGAAAATGAAGGAAATACAGATTAAGCCATTGCCTGCACCAGTAGTTAAGCAAATGGTTAAAGATTACATTACAGCGAAAGGCATGTTAATTGAGTCGCCCGATCAGTATATTTCTCACGTAGTAAAACAGTCTGCAGGAATACCCCAAGCCATATTTGATATGTTAGAGGAATCGAGCAAAGAAAGGATTATTGATAAGCGAACAGTGAGAGCGATGAGACATGATGCGGGTGTGCAGTATTTAGATTTTACGCCAATGGTTATGCTGTTAGGAGCTATGATTGTTTCGATGCGTTATATCGGAATGGGAACCGGTGATAAGACTTTATATATTATGGGTGGCATGGGTGCTGCACTATTTTTGACGTTCAAATTCTTTATTTTTAAAGGGGTAGGGCGTTGATTATTAAAGGAAGGGATGTGGGTGTTTACATAAAATATAATATGATGTCATATCATACCATTTCATACTATACGGTATGTTAGCAGGTACTCACGTTGTATTTTCTACGGTGCTTTATTTGGGCGGTGCTGCAGTTTTTGAGTATGAAACAAATTTAGTAATGTGGGCGATAGCCGCGTTATTTTCTTTAATGCCTGATGTTGATTTGCCCACTTCAAAAGTTGGGCGACCTCTATTTTTTATTTCGGTACCGCTGGAAAAACGCTTCGGTCATCGAACCATTACCCACTCGGTTATTGGTGTAAGTATTCTGTGTTTTCTGGCTTCTCCATTGTACTTTTACTACCCTTTAGCATTCTGGGCGATAGTTGGTGGCTACTGGTCACATTTACAGATTGATATGGCAAATATCCGAGGTGTGGATCTATTTTGGCCTTCTGCTATTCGCGTAGTTATGCCAGGGAAAATTAGGTATAGATTAGAGGTAGGAAGCAAAGCTGAAATGATAGTGTTTGTTTCACTGATTGTTTTTTCTGTTGGGCTGTATCCCATGAGTAATTTAGGGCTACGTGGAGGATTGCACCAGCTACTAAGAAACTTCGATATTGCCCGTGATGAATATGTGAAAGTGCAGGGGACTAATTTCTATTCATTGGAACTAAAGGCGATTGATAATTTAACGTTAGAGCATATAGATTGCTTGTGTCCTATTTTAGGCGCATGGCAGGGCGGTTTAATTGTTGAGCATGAAGGTAAATCCCGTGCGGTTGGTGCTAGTGAGATTAATCATAATTTATTCCCCACTGAAGCGGTGTTGATTAAAGGGAAGCCTTTAAAGGTCGTGACTAAGCGCATTAAAATGAATGGGCGATCATTGAGGTGGTTGATTGAGCAGCTGCCAGCAGATAGGAATTATTATTTGCTGGGGGAATTGTTTGTTGATTCTGGTTTATTGGCTAATGTGAGCAATATTGATCTCTATCATCCTGTAATGCTGAATGGTAGTACGGTTAGATTGCACTATGCTAAGGCTGGTGATTTAGGGGATTATTTGAATATGGTGGCGATTCGGGGGGAGGTTGTTGTGCAGTTCTGGGTTGAGTCTAGGGAGAATGTGGAGTTGAGGTTTTCTGGTGGGGAAAGTGGTACGAATCTTGAGAGTTTTGAGGGGATGTTTTAGCTTCTTTTGTGAATAAAGTCAGAGCTGATCACATCAGCCCTGAACAGTTAGGTTTTAAAGGTTTGGAAAGCTTCTAAAATGTTGACATACACTCTCCCAGCGCCCATAACGAAAGCGTAGGTAACGGCGAACAAATACTGAGTTATCAATAATTGCCATGATTATTCCTATATAAATTTATATAGACAATAGACAATCCTGTTGTATCTGTTACACTAAAATTTGCTATTTATAGTAAAACAGAGCAGGAGGTAGAGGGGTGTCTACACCACCATACCAATAAATTTTTTGATATTATCAGTATCAAAAAAACATCTGTTAAGTTATTTAAAGTGGATTGGTTATCAGCCAATCCACTTTTATTCTATGATTTCTTCTTTAATTGCCTCCAGTTTTTTTATAAGATTCGAAAGGTCGTATTTGGTTGGCTTATCTTCTTCCTGTATCCGCGTAATAAATCCATTTTTTTCTAAAGATGCAATAGCTCTGTAAACAGTTCTTTCGCTAACTCCCATCTCTACGGACATCTTTTCTGGTGATGGAAAAGGTATATTTTCAGCAACCCACCAGAATCTAATTAAATTAATTAGGACATTTAGTTCTAAGGCTTTTAATCCAAGTTTTCCTTGTTCTTTTAAAAGAACATTTGGTACGCCTGTCCATCCAACTTTTATAATTGAACCCCATTTTTTGTCCAGCTCGAATTCTGTATTTTCTCTATTATCACTCATAATCTTATAATGTCAATTATTAAAACTAAGTATTATTATAATGACAAATAGTGTAACACATTTCTTGATAGTATCAATATGCTGATGAATTAGGTAACATTACAGCGAGAAATTTTTGTGCGGAGATAGATTTGATACTTAGTTATGGTACAAAGTTCAGTAATATGAGAAACCTTAATTCACGACTTAAGACTCTTGATTTAGATACAAGGAAGATTTGTCAGTATGCTAATTGATAACGTAACAACTAAAGTATCCGATACACTTTCAGGCTCAATTCAAGCCAACGACAAGTTATCTGTAATGACAGGACTTTTTTCGATTTATGCTTTCGATAATCTAAAAGACTCATTGAGAAAAATCGAATCTATTCGATTACTTTTTTCTCAAGCAAAAGGTTTTGATTCTTTTGATTCATTAGGAGGAGAATCACCATTTGGTGCTCTTAATGGCACAGCCTTAGAAAATAAATTTCGCAACCAATTAAATCAAAAAGTGATAGCCCAAGAGTTTTCCCATTGGCTAGAAGAAAAAGCATCGGTTCGCCTAGTACAACAAGCTGGTACAGTTCACCAACATATCATGCACATAAATTCACATTCAGAATCAATTGCTATTAATGGTGCTCAATTTAACGGGCAAGGCTTAGGGTTAGCAGCATCAAATGATTTTGATATGATCAGCCTAGATAATGCAGGCCAAGCGAAAGAGCTATTAGGGTTCTTTAATCGTGTTTGGGGAAGTAAGGAACAAGTAAAAGACGCTAAAGCACTTTTTCAGTCAGAGCTGGCAAAGGTAACGTCAGATCAAACACCACAATTTATCTACTTCATAACTTTATATAATGTTTTTAAAGATTTTGTGGGTGACCTACAAGAAGATAATATTTTAAAAATAAAAACAGGGTTTAAAGATACGATTATCTGGAACAAGCTTTATAAGTTTCAGAAAGATGGAGTGTTGGGTGCAATTGACAAGCTTGATAATTTCAATGGTTGTATCATTGCTGATAGTGTTGGTTTAGGTAAAACCTTTGAAGCTCTAGCAGTAATAAAATATTACGAATTACGTAATGACAAGGTTCTTGTGCTTTGTCCTAAAAAGCTTCGTGATAACTGGCTTATCTATACTCAAAATGATAAACGTAACTTACTTTCTAGTGATCGATTTAACTATGATGTGCTTAACCATACGGACATGAGCCGCACTAGTGGTTATTCAGGAGATATCAACCTTGAAACGATTAATTGGGGTAACTACGACCTTGTTGTAATCGACGAATCACACAATTTTCGTAATAATAACCCTAAGAAAGACTGTCAAAATCGTTACCAGAGGCTCCTTAAAGATATCATCCAAGCTGGTGTAAAAACTAAAGTGTTGATGCTTTCGGCTACTCCAGTGAATAACCGTTTAAATGATATAAAAAACCAAGTAGCGTTTATCACTGAAGCAAATGACCAAGCTTTGCTTGATCACGGTATTAAAAGTATTGAAGGGACATTAAGGCAAGCGCAAGCAAAGTTCTCTAAATGGGCGGAGTTAGACTCTGATATTAGGACATCTAAGGATTTGCTCGACTCAATGAACTTTGATTACTTTAAACTACTGGATATTTACACAATAGCTCGTTCACGCAAGCATATTGAAAAGTATTATGGTATAGCTGATACGGGCAAGTTTCCTACCAGGCTATTACCAGTAAACCTTAAAGCATCTATTGACCTAAAAGACCAATTTCCACCTTTAGAAGAGGTAAATAAGACCATTCGTAGATTGTCACTGGCGTTCTACTCGCCTATGAAATACGTGAAAATGGATAAAAAAGCCGAATATGCTAGACGGTACGACCAAGAAGTTAAAGGTGGTAAAAGTGTATTTAAGCAGATAGATCGTGAAGAAAGCTTGATTCATCTAATCCGAATCAATCTACTCAAACGTATGGAAAGCTCAATCCATTCATTTACGTTGACATCAGAAAAGGTCTTGAATCAAGTTGATTCTTTGCTAAATAAGATTCATAACTTCAACGACAACATTAAACCAAACCTTACTGACGAACTGACAGAAGAGTTTGTTGCTCCACCAATTGAAGACATTGATGATCTTGAATTCAATTCACCAGAATTAGCCCCTTACTTAATTGGTAATAAAACCAAAGTCCGTATTCAAGATATGGATTTAATAAGATTTTCTCAAGATCTAGAGGCAGATAGAGTTTATCTTCAAGAGATAGTACGAGTCTCCAAAGGTGTTGATGCTATGCGTGATGCTAAATTATCAATGCTTAAACAAGCCTATTTTGAGAAGTGTAAAAATCCAATTAATGGGAATAACAAAAAAGTTATTATATTTACTGCTTTTGCCGATACAGCCGAGTATTTATATAAAAACATTACTTCTTGGGCGACACAAGAGCTAGGTCTTCATTCTGCGATTATTACAGGGCAACGAACTGAAACCACATTACGAGGTACTGACGGTAAAAAGTTCAAAACTGATTTAAATAGCTTACTCACTCATTTCTCACCTAAATCAAAAGAGCGTGAAAAAGTATCCCCAGAGTTTACAGAAGAAATTGATATTTTAATCGCTACAGACTGTATTTCAGAAGGTCAGAACCTTCAAGACTGTGATTACTTAATAAACTATGACATTCATTGGAATCCAGTTCGTATCATTCAACGCTTTGGGCGTATTGACCGTTTAGGTTCTGTTAATGATGTGATTCAGCTTGTTAACTTTTGGCCAAATATGGAATTGGATGAGTATATCAATCTTGAGGCTAGAGTTAGTGGGAGAATGGTATTACTTGATATTTCAGCTACAGGTGAAGAAAACGTAATAGAACAAGATCCTACCATTAATAAAGGTATGAATGATCTTGAGTATCGTAGAAAACAGCTAGAGCAACTTCAAAATGCAGTTGTTGATCTTGAAGATATTTCAGGTGGTGTATCAATCACCGATCTAACTCTTAACGACTTTAGGATGGATCTTTCAGGGTTTCTTAGCGACAAAGAGAGTGATAATTCAGCAATATTAGAACAATCACCAATGGGCTTATTTGCACCCGTTATTATAGAGAAAAAAGCGTTTGAAACAGAAGCAAGTAAATTCGCAGGATTGGATAATGAGATTGAATCAGGAGTGATTTTTTGCCTGAAAGATATTAAAGGCAAAGTTCAAGTTGAGGAAAGCTATTCATTAGCACCTTATTATCTTGCTTATATTTCTGATGAAGAAGAAATTTTACTTTCGTTTAGCCAGTCAAAACAAATCCTCGATTTGTGCAAAAAATTCGGTTCAGAGCTAACCAATTTAGATCAATCAACTGATGCTTATCAGCAGTTCTCTAAACGAACTAAAAACGGAAGACAGATGCAGCATTATCAGAACCTTCTAGCTAAAGCAGTAGAAAATATTGCGGGTAAAAGTGAAGAGATCGGTGCAACAAGTCTATTTAACCGAGGCGGTACAGTATTGTCTGCGGTCAGTTCACAAAAAGTAAATGACTTCGAAGTCGTTAGTTATATGGTCATTTTGTAATGGAATATAAAAACTTCAACTCAATAGGTGAAGAAAAAAATCAGTTGTTAATTGATATGTTTTTTGATCATTTAGCATTACCTGATTCTACGTTTCTTGGTACTCGCATTACTAAAAAGATGCTCATTGATAATAACGAGTTAAGTAGTGCTGATAAGAAATTAGTGACTGATGTTATTCAATCGGTTGAATGGCAAAATACGCTTAAACCTGAAACGCTCAATATCCCTGTTTATGTAACGGATGCTGTTGAGTATTTAGAGGTAGCGGTAATTTGTGTTGTGCTTAAAACTGATGAAAAAAAAGGGGAACTTACCAAAATCAACAAACTTTTGCATAGTTTAATCCCTTATCCAGTAATTTTATTGGTAAAACAAGAAGCTAAACTAGCTATTAGCCTAGCGGATAAACGTATTAACCAAGCTGATAAATCCAAGTTAGTTATTGAACATATTTACAGTAGTGATTGGTTAAACACTAAAAATATAACTGAAAATGAAAATTATTTTCTCAATGATTTTTCTCTGAAAAACACTTCAAGCATTAACTACTTTGAACTTTACCACGATTTTATTTCAATGTTGATTGGTCTAGAAACAAGTAATATTTCTGGGCGCTATATCTCTAAAAATAATAGTAATTCAATATCAGAAGCGTCAGATAGACAAAGCGATGATTTGGACAGTTCAGCTTTTATAGAAAAAAGTAATGAAGATAAAACGTCATTACTTCGGGAGCTTGGGGCATTAGAAACAGAACTGAGTAGTATAAGAAATAAAATAAAAAAAGAAACGCAAATGAATATTAAGATGCGACTTAATGTTGAAGCAAAACGTATTAAAAATAATATTAAAATCATTAGGGAAGATATTTGATGGCGTATTACACAAGTAATGCAATTTATGAAAAGTTAACTTTGATGGGTAAAAAAAATTATCATTGGGTTTCAGAGAATGCCTGGATATTAGTATATGGAGATGATAAATATATCCCTAGAGTTATTGTTTTAGCTTCTAATAATCGGTGGGTTAAAAATTCTGAAATTATCACGCAAACATGTAACATCGCAATAAGCGCAAATTTACCAATGCTTCAAATTTGTTTTGATGAGACAAAACAAAGTATAGATTCGGTTAATGTTGCTGAGTTTGATAAAACGTTTAATTCTTTGAAGTTACAAGGTTTAACCGCTTTGTTTTTGAGTTTTGGTTTACCTGTCCAAAGTGGCGTTACTGCTAAGGCAATTAACAGTGCTGAAAGCAGTGCATATCATAATTGGCAGAGGAATAATTTAGGGCGCAATATCATCGTAGCGGATATTGATTTAATGAAAGTTAAAGATGATGAGACAATCGTTGTATTAGAGCTAAAAAGATCATTTTATGATCTGGATAAGTGGACTCCATACCCTGCGGATTACTCTAACTTTTATGTTCTAGAGAATTTGTGTGATTTATCAAAAAATAAGTTTTTTATTGTTTACAATAAGAGAAGAACTAAGCCATCATTTTTTGATGACCCTTCTAAAATTCGCGTATTCTCTTTTAATCAAGGGAAACCAAAGAGTGAAGGTTTTTTTGATTTCGAACAATTATTCTCTTGATCTTTAACTTTGTACAACTTAATAAATTTAATAAAAGAAGGCTTGAATGGATAAGATTACCGCCAATTCAACAGAATCTAAGAGTAAAGATTTAACTGCTGAAATTAAAGAGGAAATATTTAGCATACTTCCTGAATGTAATATAGATGGACAGATTGATACTGTAAAACTTATCAGCATATTGAGTGGCGATTTGAAAGAAAAATCAGAACGCTTCGGGTTTAGTTGGACTGGAAAAAATACAGCTATTAATTTAGCACTGACCCCATCAACTGCAACATTGAGACCAGATCAATCTTCAAGTATCAACTGGGAAAAAAGTGAAAATATTTTTATTGAAGGTGATAACTTAGAAACCATTAAATTATTACAAAAAAGTTACCATAAAAAAATAAAAATGGTGTATATCGACCCTCCTTATAATACAGGTAAAGATTTTATATACAGTGATTCTTTTAAAGATAGTGTGGGGAATTATTTATCTCAAACTAAACAACTATCAGAAGATGGAAAAAAAGTTTCTACAAATGTTGAAACATCTGGACGTTATCATTCAAACTGGTTATCAATGATTTATCCTCGTTTAAGATTAGCTAGGAATCTTCTTAAAGATGATGGTGTAATCGTAATACATCTTGACGAAAATGAAAATTATCACTTAAGAATTATTATGAATGAGATCTATGGTGAAGATAATTTCTTAGGTGAGATATGTTGGGATAAAGGTAATCCAAAAGGTGACTCAACAAAAATTGCCTATCAACATGAAAGTATCCTAGTTTTTGCAAAAAATATAAATGTATTTAAAGAGACTTGTTCAATATCAAGACCTAAAGAAAATGCAGAAAAAATGCTTTCAAAAGCAGGGAAAATATTTTCAAAACTTGGAAGTCAATCTATACCAAGTGAATTGAAAAAAATTGTCAAAAAGTATGCTCTTGACTTGGAATTATCTAACTTTTCAAAGAGCTTTGCGTTAGAAGATATTAATAATGAGTTTAAAGATTGGGTTAATAAGCAATCATCTCTTTCTGGAGGAGAAGCTGCATATAATAAAATAGATAGTAATGGGGACGTTTATCGTACTGTTTCAATGGCATGGCCAAATAAAAAACAAGCGCCTGATAGTTATTTTATTCCGTTAATTCATCCCGTCACAGGTCAATCTTGCCCTGTTCCCGATAGAGGTTGGAGAAACCCTCCAGAAACGATGGAGGCTCTAAATAATAAAGGACTAATTATTTTTGGAGATGATGAAAGTAAGCAACCAGAGCGAAAATATTTATTGAAGGAAAATTTATATGAGAATGTCCCTTCAATATTAAAATTTGCAGGTAGTGATGATAGTCTATTAAAAAAATTGGGAATCACATTTGATAACCCTAAGCCAGTTGATTTTGCAAAAAAGATAATTTCTTATTTTACGAATAAAAATGATACGGTTTTAGATTTCTTTGCAGGTTCAGGAACTACTGGTCATGCAGCTCTTAAGTTTTCGGAAGAAGAACAGCGTAAATTCATCTTAATACAATTACCTGAGCCAATCGGTAATGGAAAAGTTATTTCTGACATAACCAAAGAACGCCTATCTAAAGTTGAAAATGTGGATAAAAGAGGTTTTAAATCTTTTAAATTAGATGAAACCAACATCCGTCCTTGGGACGCAGATTTTGACAACTTAGAGCTAGTGCTTCAACAAGCAGCAGACTCCATCAAACCTGGTCGTTCAAGTGAAGATGTATTGTATGAAATTTTCCTCAAGTATGGTTATGGTTTAACGACCCCTGTTGATACCGAAATCGTGAATGGTAAACAAGTCTTTGTTGTTGGTGCTGGTGCTTTAATTGTGTGTTTAGAAGATGAAATAACTGGTGAAGATGTAGAAGGTATAGCGAAACTAAAAATCGATCTAGATCCTGAAACGACTCAAGTTGTATTTAAAGATGCTGGTTTTACAGATAGTAACGTAAAAACAAACGCAATTCAGATCTTGAAACAAGCTGGTATTGAAGATGTTAAAAGCATTTAAGGAGGTAAATAATGTCTGAAATGAAGATAAAGTTTGATCCTAATCTGACCCACCAAAAAGATGCAATAAACGCTATCGTTGGAGTATTTGAAGGACAAGAAACATTTCAATCTAACTTTTCTGTATCGAGTGTAGTTCAAGCTGATATGTTTGAAAAAAATGACGGTATTGGTGTAGCTAATGCAATAAAGCTTTTACCAGAGGAACTATACGAAAATACTAGAAATGTACAGATCCATAATGGTCTAGCACAAACAGAAAATGATAAACAAAAACTACCAAGCCTTGATTTTACTATCGAAATGGAAACAGGTACGGGTAAAACTTACGTCTACCTGCGTAGTGCATTTGAGTTAAATCAGCGTTATGGCTTAACCAAGTTCATCATTGTTGTTCCTTCGGTAGCGATCAAAGAGGGTGTATATAAATCTCTGCAAATGACAGAAGATCATTTCAGGCAAGAATATAAAAACGTTCAGTATGATTACTTCGTCTATGATTCTTCAAAACGTGAGCAGGTGCGAAATTTTGCGACTAATGATTATATACAAATCATGGTTATCAACATTGACGCTTTTAGTAAATCGTTCACTGATCCAGAAAAAGAAACTAAAGCTAACTTGATTCATCGTACAGATGATCGCCTTAACGGTATGAAGCCGATTGAGTTCATTCAAGCAACAAATCCTATTGTTCTGATTGACGAACCACAATCTGTAGCGTCAACAGCTAATCGTAAAAAAGCGATTGCCAGCTTGAACCCACTTTGTACATTCCGCTATTCAGCTACGTTGACTGAAAACTTTAATATGCTGTATAAACTCGATTCAATTGATGCTTATGAGCAGAAGTTGGTTAAACAGATTGAAGTAGCTTCTTTAGAAGTGCAGGACAACCATAACCAAGCGTATATTAAGCTGATTAATGTCAATAACAAGAAGTCACCAATCACCGCTAAGGTTGAAATTGATGGTCAAACTAAAACAGGTAAGTTACAACCTCGAAAAACTATTACGGTAAAAAGTGGTACTGATTTATTTCAAGCTTCTGGTGGGCGTAATGTTTATGAAGGCTACGTGATCAATGATATTTATTGTGACGAAGGTAATGAATATATCGACTTTACTAGCCGTGACGACATCATTGAGCTTAGTCAGTCTATTGGTGAGGTTGATCAAGACAATTACAAACGACTTCAAGTATCAAAAACAGTTGAAGAGCATCTTGAAAAAGAACTAAAATTCTACCGAAAAATAACCACTGGTGTTGATGTAATGGATCACTCCAAGGTTATAAGCCAAAAAGGTATCAAGGTTCTTAGTTTATTCTTTATAGATAAAGTTGCTAATTACCGTGGCTACTCTAACGGTGGTGTTCCAGTCCAAGGTAAATTTGCTTGTTGGTTTGAAGAAGAGTTTACTCAACAGCTTAGAAAACCCAAGTATCGTATTTTGTACCCTAGCGTATGGGAAAAAAATGATGCTGGTAAACAGATAATAAATGAACACGCCCTAAAAGAACTAGCGAGTTCTGTTCATAATGGTTACTTTGCACAAGACAAGAACAAAGATGCATCTGGCAACCCTTTGTTTGCAGAGTCAAAGCTTTCTGCTAAAGGAGAATGTGGTAAAACTGCTGCTGATGAATCTGCTTATAACTTGATTATGAAAGATAAAGAAAAGCTCCTTTCAATGGATGAAAAACTAAGGTTTATTTTTAGTCATTCAGCTTTAAAGGAAGGTTGGGATAATCCGAATGTGTTTCAGATCTGTACTTTAAACGAAACTAATTCAGTGATGAAAAAGCGTCAGGAGATTGGTCGTGGTTTGCGTTTAGCAGTCGATCAATCAGGTGAGCGTGTCCCTTATGGTTTTGAAGTAAATACGCTTACAGTTATGGCAAATGAATCTTATGATCAGTTTGTTGCTGCACTTCAAAAAGAAATAGAGGAAGAAGAAGGTATTAAATTTGGTGCCGTAGAACAGCACCAGTTTGCCAACATTGTTATCTCTGGTGAACATGATACTAAAGAGTTTCTTGGGGCGAAAAAATCAGAAGAGATTTATCAACACCTTGCAAACCAAGGCTACATTGACAAAAAAGGCAAAATCCAAGACTCCCTTAAAAGTGATTTAGCTGATAGTACGGTTACGTTACCTGAAAGTGTAAAAGAACATTCGGATGCTATCCTAGCAACCTTAACGAAAGTTTCAAAAGGCTTGAGTATCAAGAAACACGAAGAAAAGAAAAACGCCAAACTTCGTGAAAACAATGGTAAGAAAATCGTGCTTGGTGATGATTTTAAAGCTCTTTGGGATCGTATTAAATACAAAACCACGTACCGAGTAAATTTCAACGTTAGTGAGCTTGTAGAGAAATGCATCAAAGAGATTAGAGCCTCTGTTGCAGTTGCTAGTGCTAAGTTTGAATATAAAAAGGTGAAAGTTGCATTTACAGAAGCCGAACTTGAGACATTCGATGAAAGGTCAAAAATTCAATATTATCGTAACCGTAACTTCCAGCTACCTGATGTAGTAACATACCTTGAGTCGAACACGAAACTTACTCGTAAGACCGTAGTCGAAATACTACTTGGACTTGATGATAAGTTAGAAGCATTTAAGAACAACCCTCAACGATTTATAGAATTAGCTAGTGACGTTATTCGCAAGCAAATGCATTTAGCGATTGTTGATGGCATATCTTATCACCGTATCGGTGATGATGAGTATTATGCTCAAGAACTGTTCGAAGAAGAAGAGTTGACAGGCTACCTAAAAAACATGGTTGAAGTGAGTAAATCTGTTTACGATTACATCATTTATGATTCTGATACGGAGTTAGAATTCGCTAAAAAGCTCGAAGAATCGATTGACGTTAAGCTTTACACTAAACTACCAGGTTGGTTTAAAATTGATACACCGTTGGGCAGTTATAATCCAGATTGGGCGGTTCTAATTGATAAAGATGATGATATGGGGGATCAATTGTATTTCGTGGTTGAAACTAAATCAAGTATCTTCTCTGACGATTTACGAGCTTCTGAACAAGCGAGGATTGATTGTGGTATTGAACACTTCAAAGCACTATCAAAGGACAAAAACGGAAACGATCTAAAAAAACCTGCCAAATTTATTAAGGCAGATAATTATAATACTTTTGCTATAAATCTATATGGGGCCGACTCAGAATTAGGAACATAAACCCCGTTAAGTTTTTTTCGGCAACTTTTTCCACTTTCTAGCAACGACCCATTTGAAGCTCATATACCCGCCACCAACTTACTCAACGGCTCATGCCCCGCATGCGTATAAATTTTCGTAGTAGAAATACTTTCATGGAGTCTGAAATAATTGCTAATTGAGGGAAAAGAACAATGTTCCTCCAAAGAATGGTTCGATATATTACCCGTAACTTTCAGGGACTAGAGGTAATAAGTTACGGGGTTTGATGTCCAACGGTACGGAAACGTACGTTAGCGCCTATATTGAGTTGTTTTTTATTTAAAAAGCAGAGATATAGTGTCCAAAAAATCGATTAATAGACAGTTAGTGTCTACAAAGTGGATAAAACGATTTAAAAGACATCATTTTAAACCGCAATTAACAGTCTATTAACTTGTAATATATCAAACACTTATATCTTATCGTACGTTTCCGTATCGCTGGACGTCAGCCCCCGTTACCTAATAATTGGGTTTTCCTCCCGCCCACTTCAATACGGGTTTTGCATTTTTTTGTTAATGATGACTCTCTCGGGGGCATTAAATTTGATCCATTGTATTTTTATTTAATGGTAAATCTAATTTTTTACAGATTGAATTTAAAAGTACTGCTCTAGGCTCTGTATCAGAAGCACCATACCCTTCAATTGAACCCATTAGAA
>ENA-ORXI01002280-ORXI01002280.1-sediment-metagenome-genome-assembly--contig:-NODE-2280-length-13926-cov-5.900282_pt1 | contig 13926 bp, 10 predicted proteins | sample MGYA00237861_ERZ511468 | MGnify/ENA primary metagenome ERZ511468 (study PRJEB26299, sample SAMN06266213) | sediment metagenome | isolation source: Hudson Canyon methane seep mesocosm | place... | reverse complement strand
CATAAAAATGGCTCCAGTAGTACTCGCACTACAAAAAACAGAAGGCATAGAATCAATCGAGTCTGACCCTATTGATTTACACTATTGATTTACTATTGATTTAGCATCATATTTAAAAGGTATGCCTGATTACCCATGAGTCTCCGCCAAGTTAGGATAAAAAGCGACAACACCTTATATAACGCGTCATTCCCGAGGTCTTTTATCGGGAATCTATGTCTTGATAGTTTAGATTCCTGCTAAGAGAATGCAGGAATGACGAAGCATGTAGGTTGTTATTTTTAAAATGGCGGAAGCTCATGGGTAATCAGGAAGCTATATGGACGGAAAGTCTTTATCATTAATTTAGTTATTAAATTCAAATTTTGTATAAAAAAATTAAATCATTAAAGCAAAATGCATATGTTATGCGGATTGCTACACTTATGTCTGGAACACTGGTTGCTCAAGTTATTATGCTTGGGTTTATGCCACTGTTAACAAGATTATATACGCCTGAAGAATTTGGAGTATATTCTTTGTTTTTTTCTGTCGTAAGTATTTTAGGTTTGGTTTCAAGCCTTAAGTATGATCAGGCAATAATGCTACCAAAGTCTGATAAAAATGCGCAAGCTTTAGTATTTTTATCTATTTTTATTACGCTTATAGTGGTTTGTATAGCAAGCTTAGTTGTTTTTCAATTTGAACCAATTATATTGATTTATTTTTCCGGCTTGGCTGGTATTCTTTGGATGATACCGATTGGAGCTTTATTAATTGGACTGCTTCAAATAATGAGTGCCTATTCGAGTAGGCGACAGTTTTATAAAAAGATAGCAACAGTGAGAGCTATTAATGCTGTATCAGTTGTAAGTATTCAAGGCTTAAGCAGGTCTTCAATAAAAATTCATGGCTTTGTTTATGAAATAAATGGAATGGTAATAAACCTTAGTGAGTTTATATTATATTTTAATGGTTTGATAGCTGGTAAGTTAGTCGCTGATTTTATTTCAATACTGCTATTAGCTAAGTACCATTTAAAAAATAAAACTTTACAATTTAAAGTAATATCTTATAAGCGCTTAAGATATGTTCTAAAAAGGTATGATCAATTTCCTAAATATCAGAGCTTTACTGTATTTATAAATGCAATATCTCAGAATATGCCTATTTTATTGCTTGGTATATATTATTCAGCTGATATAGCTGGTTTTTTTGCATTGACAGTCAGGGCTTTAAAAGCACCGATAAGTTTGATAGGAGCTTCAACAAAAGAAGTGTTTTATCAGACAGCATCACAAAAATATGCTCAAGGTGAAGAGGTGCTCCTGCTATATTTCAAAACAACGTGTGGGTTGGCAAAATTATTTATAGCTCCTTTTTTATTCGTTTTGTTTTTTGGAGAACAATTATTTTCTATTGTTTTTGGGAAGGAGTGGGTTGTTGCAGGAGAAATATCACAAGTCTTAATAATATGGATTTTTTTCTTATTTATTAATAGTCCATCAATTACCATGTTTAATGTCTTGCATTTACAAAGAGTTAGTATGCTCGTTGAAATTGTATCTGTAGCATTTAGGTTTATAGCCATATATGCAGGATATTATTTTTTTAACTCTTATTTTTTATCGGTAGTTTTTTTTGTTGGTAGTAGTGTCGCAATAAATAGCTATGTGATTATGTATATATATTTTAGGTTAAAGAAGTTGTATAAGAGGGAGGCTTGTCAGTGAAAATAAGTTTTGTAGGTGATATTTATTTACCAGATAAATACCAAATTGACTTTGCAATAGAAAATGTCATTTGTAACTTTGAGTTTCCACTAAGTACTAAAGGTGAGCCAGCTAAAAACAAGGTTAATCTAGGGGTAAATATTTCATTCTTGTTGGAAACTTTTAAGAATAAACCCTTGGCTGTGAATTTAGCAAACAATCATATTATGGATTATGGGGAAGAGGGTTTTTTAGAAACTATAACTTATTTAGAGAAAGAAAATATCAAATATTTTGGTGCGGGAAATTATGCAAATAATTTTAACAACCCATGTAATGTAGAATTAGGTGAACGAAAAATATCAATTTTTGGTTATAGTTGTCAAACAACGCACCCCGTGTTTGGAAATGATCAGAAGAATGGTAGTGCAAAAATAGATGTCGATAAAATTATTTCTGACATTAAATCTCAAAAAACTAAAACTGATTTAATTGTTGTACAGTTACACTGGGGTATGGAAGAAATTCCTTTTCCAACATTTGATGATAAGGTAATAGCTCATCAACTAATTGATAATGGAGCTGATGTTATAATTGGGCATCATTCTCATGTAATTCAGAGTTTCGAACAATATAAAGGGAAATATATTTATTATGGATTAGGAAATTTTATTTTTCCTAGTCTAGATACTCCTTCTTATTATGATGGGGAAATTTTCAAACGTCGATACATTAAAATACAAAATAAAAATAATAAGAAATCATTAGTTGTTGAATGTAATGTCGAAACGAATATGGCAATAGAATATATTACAGAGTTTGATGGGGCGGTAGTCAGGAAGCTTACTAGAAATGCAGTGTCAAATTTTATTCCAAAAACCCAGGCTGAATTTTTAAAAAGACTGAAAATATATAAAAAATATATGATGATTAAAAGGTTTTTGGCTAACCCTAAAATACCAGATATATCTCATTTAAGACGTTTTTTTGGGTTTAAATGACATGAATATTAGAAAAGTATCGCGATGGATTTTATTAAATATTAAAGATAGAAAAATTATTTCTATCTTTAATGATTTAAATAAATCGCAATATAATGATAGAAATATTATTTTAGATAAACAACTATATAAATTACAGTTATTATTGAAGCATGCATATAATAATGTTCCTTACTATAAGGCATTGCTTGATGATACCGGCCTTGTTAATGAAGGCCGTATAGAGTTAAAAAGTATTAATCAGTTAAGAGCCCTGCCATTGTTAACTAAAGATATTATTCGTGAACAAAAGGATAATATGTATTCTTTAGATATTAATGAAAGGAAAGCTTACCGAAATACTTCAGGGGGATCTACTGGTGAACCAGTAGTTTTTATGCAAGATATGAAGTATATGGTTAATAACTTAGCCAACACATACCTTGCTCGTTCTTGGCGAGGTGCGGGATTATACGATAGTACAGTTGTGCTATGGGGTGCAGAAAGAGATACTTTTGAAGGAAAAAAACCTTTTACACAAGTTGTTAAAGATTTTTTATTAAATACCTTGAGATTAAATACATTTGTATTGTCTGGGGATATTATTGAATGTTATATGAAAATATTAAACAATAGAAAACCTCGTTTAATTATTGCTTATGTGCAGTCAATTTATACCATGGCGCAATATGCCAGAGAGAAAGGGATAAAGGTAAAAAAGCAACAGGCTATACATGCTGCGGCGGGTACTGTATTTCCTTTTATGCGAGAAGAAATTGAAAAGGTTTTTGGCTGTAAGCTATTTAATCATTATGGAGCCAGGGAGGTGGGTTCAGCAGCTTCAGAGTGCTCTGATCATAATGGACTACACATTATGATGGAGCATAATTTAGTTGAAGTTATTGATGAACATGGGAATCAATGCAAACCAGGTGAGCAGGGACATATAGTCATTACAACACTCAATAACTATTCCATGCCTCTTATACGCTACTGGGTTGGTGATATTGGTGTGTATTCGAAAGACTCTGTATGTAGTTGTGGATGTAATTACCCAAAAATAGAAAAAGTAGTGGGTCGTAGTACCGATAGGTTTAAGGCATTAAATGGAACGTTAGTAATGCCAGAGTATTTTATTCATCTAATAGGGGTCGTTTGTAATAAGGGAAATATAAAATTATTTCAAGTAATTCAAGAAAGCCTGGAAAGTATTAGAGTGAAAATAGTAAAAGAAGGGGAGCTTTCCTCTGCAAGTCTTGAAGAGATTGAATATAAGATAAAAATGGTAATGGGCGAAGAGTGTATAGTTAATTTTGAATTTGTTGATGATATCCCAAAAACAAAAACAGGAAAATATTTGTATACAATCTCTAAAGTGTAGATTTTTTTTGAATAAAAAAATACTTTAAGTTTCTTAAATAAACAGGGAAAGATAAATGAATAAACGTATAGCACTTTTTCTGCCCTCTTTACGTGGAGGGGGAGCAGAGAGAGTAATGGTTGATCTGGCTAAAGGGTTTAGCGAGAAAGGTTATACTGTTGATTTGATTTTGGCCAAAGCGGAAGGCCCTTATTTGTCTGAATTAACAAGTTCAATTCGAGTGATTGATTTGGCGCAGCCAAGAGTTGCTTTTACCTTGTTGGGCTTAATAAAATACCTTAGAAAAGAAAAACCAATGGCATTGCTTGCTACATTAAATCATGTAAATGTCATTGCAATTTTGGCAACGAAATTATCAGGTACGTCAACCCGAATCATAGTGCGACAAGCAAATACATTGAGTACCAATTCAGGAGGTCGTTTAATTTCGCTATTGGTTCGTTTTTTTTATCCTTTTGCAGATAAAATTGTTGCAGTTTCTAGTGGAGTTGCTGATGATTTAGTGGCAACGGCTAGAGTGAATAGAAAAACAATTGAAGTCATTTATAACCCTATTGTTAATGAGGCGCTGTATAAAAAAGCTAATGAATCTATCGATCATCCTTGGTTTAAGGCTGGCGGGCCACCTGTTGTTTTAAGTGCGGGCCGTTTAAATGCAATTAAAGATTTTGCTACATTGATAGCAGCGGTAAAGTTAACAAAACAAATTCGTCCTTTGAGGTTAATGATTTTAGGTGAAGGGAATTGTCGAAAAGAACTGGAAACAATGATTGTTAGCAACAAGCTCGAAGATGATGTATTGCTTCCCGGGTTTATTTCCAATCCATTTCCATTCTTTAAACATTGTAATCTTTTTGTTCTTTCTTCTATATCAGAAGGCTTACCGAATGCGTTAATCCAGTCTCTTGCATTGGGAGTACCTGTGGTTTCTACCGATTGTCCAAATGGTCCTAATGAAATTTTAGAATCTGGTCGTTGGGGGAAACTTGTCCCCATAAAAAAACCACAGTTAATGTCGGAGGCAATTTTATCAACGCTAGAGAATAGTGATAATAAACAAGAGGATGCTAAATCTTCTTGTAAAGAAAGGTTTGGTGTGGATAGTATAGTTTTGAAATATATTAAAATCATAATGGATCAATCATGAATTCTGTATCGACATTTACAATGGTGTTCGCTTTAATAGTAATGTTGATCGCTTTTGTGGGAACAATTGTTAGAATAAAAAAAAATAAAGGGTCTGATTTAGTTGATTGGTTTATTCTTTCGATTGGTGCTTATAATGGAATAGGTATCGTTTTAATTATACTGGAACTTCAAAAGTCTCAATATCGACGAGGCTTTTCCAGTATTATCTCAAATAACTCGGATATTTGGATGTATCCCATATTATGTTTGTTAGCTATTTTTTTTGTATGGTGTGGAGCAGTATTATCTCGAAAAAATGAGATTGAGAAACTCAGGAAAAATAGTGAAGAAAATGAACTATATAAGAAGACTTATTCAAAAACAGTTTTCAGAATTGCATGGATGTTTTCTATTGTAGGTATGCTATGTTATTGGCTATATGTGAGACCATATGGTGGTTTTGTCACTTATTTAGACTATGCAAGAGCAATAAGAGCAGGCTTGTTTGATGAGGTGAATGTTGATAGAACTTGGAGTTTTTTAAAGCGATTCGGCGGTTTTTCATATTTTGCAACGCTTTTATTTGCTGGTCTAATTTTAACGTATAGATCCATAATACGAACCCCCTTTTTTTTGTGGGTGTCATTTTTTATCTCGTTCAGTTTCTCTCTGTACGTTCTTTATACTTGGGGAGGGCGGCTAGGTATGCTAGTGTTTTTAACCTCGTTGATAGTTGGGCGCTATCTATTTAAGTATGGGAACGGGTTTAAGTTTTTATTTTCAATGATAATTCCTTTAATGCTCATTCTAATAATTTTACCTTCTAGTAGTAAAATTTGGGGCATTAAAAAAGGCGGCATCGATTCAAGTCAAGTTGCAAAGTTTTTTGTACATGAAATTTCATACCCTTTGTCTGTGTTTGTCAAAGCTAATGAAGCTAATGAACCACGTTGGATGCAAGATATACTGTTTGCCCCTGCTTATATTTTTCCAGAAAGGATATGGAGGGGAGTGTTAAAAATGGATACAGTTTCTCAAATAAGTACTGAAAGAGTTGTTGGAGTAAGGAAAGGAGTTCGTAGATCAACAAAAGGTGTTCCTGTTGATTTTATTTCATTTGGAATCATGGAAGGTGGCATCATTGGTGTTGTGCTAATTTCTTTGTTTTATGGTTTTTTTCTAACAAAAATTGAAAAATGGATGTTTGTTTATTGTCGATCAGGAGTGCGAGAAATATTATATGGTTATTTGATTTTTACTCTTCCGATACAAACAGTATTATATAGTGATCCAAAACATATTATTGTTAGAAACTTTCATTTTATCGTAGGCTTTTTTGTTTTGAGATATTGTGAGCGAAAAGCAATAAAGAGGCGTAAATAAGAAATGATAAAAACTTTACATATCATTACTGGATTATCTACTGGTGGTGCTGAAATGATGCTTTATAAAATAGTATCAAAGTCTTCTAGTCAGAATACTATTGTTGTGAGCTTGACTCATAATGAAACAGCACCTGTAGCAAAAAAGATTGCTACGTTAGGAGTTAAAATATATTTTCTTAACTTCCATCGCTCAAGTTTTAATTTAAAAAAATTAGGCTATTTGAGAAAAATTATTAAGAAAGAAATGCCAGATGTGATTCAAGGCTGGATGTACCATGGAAATATTGTTGCCACATTCGCTGTTTTTTTTAGTTTTCGGAAAATTCCTGTGGTCTGGAATATCAGGCATTCTTTGCATGATATAAAAAAAGAAAAACCTCTTACAAGATTGGTAATCAGGTTAAATCAGTTTTTATCTAATAGCCCTAAAACTATTATTTATAACAGTTATGTTAGTGCAGATCAGCATGAGGGTTTAGGTTTTCAGAAAACAAATAGAGCTATTATTCCTAATGGTTTTGATGATGGTGTATTTTCTCCTGATGAAACAGTTCGCAGTACTCTTAGGAGCCAATTCAAAATACTTGAAAAGGAAGTGTTAATTGGTCTTGTCGCTCGTTATCATCCGATGAAAGATCATGCTTTATTTTTACAGGCAGCGGGTCAATTAATCTTGCAATACCCCGATACTAAATTTATGTTAATTGGGAAAGGTGTTGATAATAGGAGTTCTGACTTGGTTGATTTGATTCATCAATATAGTTTGGAAGAGCATGTGTTATTGTTGGGTGAAAGAACTGATATTCCTATGTTAACCAAGGTATTTGATATTTCTACTTCCTCATCCTCATGGGGTGAGGGGTTTTCGAATGCGATTGGTGAGGCAATGGCTTCAGGTGTTCCTTGTGTTGTAACGAATGTAGGTGACTCAAAATTAATTGTTGGAAAGTTTGGTGTGGTGACTGAGCCTAACGACATGAGCGGTTTAATGGCTGGCTGGATCGAGTTAATAAAAATGGGTAGGGAAGCTAGGCTCGAATTAGGCCTTGAAGCCAGGGATCATATCCAAATAAATTATAGTTTGACTGCTATAGCTAATAAATATCATGCGCTTTATCAGCAGTTAGCTTCTTTTTCTGCGAAAGAGAGATAGCAATGTATCAGTATCTTAGAGAGATAAAAGAAAAATTATTAACAACTGCTTTGTTAATTTGTTCTTTATTTTTTTTAGTCAATTTTTCTTTAGCCGCCGATGATTTTAGATGGAATAGGTTTCGTTATCCTATAGCGAGGTACACTCAGAAAGACGCAATGGTTATTGGAAATAATATTGTTTCCTTTCAAAGAAGTTCGGGAGGATGGGGGAAAATTATATCCCCTGCTCAGACATTTTCTAAAGTAGATATTTCAAGGCTAATCACGAGGGAAAAGGCCTTTGAACTTGCTTTTGATAGCAATGCGGTGGACTTGTATAGTCATAAAGTAAGTACTTTAGATAATGGTGCAACACATAGTCATGTTCGCTTTTTATTGCGTATTGCCGAGGCTACAAAAAATGCAGAATATGAAGATGCTGCCTTACGGGGAATTAATTATCTTTTAGCTGCACAACTGGATAAAGGCGGGTGGCCACAAAATTATCCGAATTTAAGTTCATATGGTGGTCATGTGACGTTTAATGATGGTGCTATGACAGGTGCCATGAAGGTACTTCAAGAAGTTGCAAGTGGACAATATTATTTTATTAGTAAGATGGTGCAAGAAGAAGCTGATAGGGCTTTTTTTCGAGGTATAGATTTTATTTTAAAATCCCAGATTGTTGTTAATGGTGTGAAAACAGCTTGGGGAGCCCAGCATGATAGAGATAATTATAGTCCAATTAGAGCTAGGGTTTACGAGTTAGCAGCAATCTCAAGTGCAGAAACTGTTGGGATAATAAAACTTTTAATGTCTATTAAACAACCAAGTAAAGAGGTAAAAACTGCAATTGTTACAGCAGTTGAATGGTTAAATAGTGTGATAATATTCGATACTGAAATTGTAAAAGTCTATGCTGATGAGTATAAAAAAGAATATAGTCTTACGGCCCGCGAAGATCCAAATTCCTTGATTCCGATTGTGCGTTTTTTAAAAGGGAGAGGGTATGATAATGTTGTGGTAACAAAACGCAATGCTCAACCAATTTGGGCGCGTTTTTATGATATTGACACCCAACGACCTTTTTTTGTCGGATGGAGTGGCATTAAGAAATATTCTTTAAATGAAATTGATCTTGAAAGAAGAACTGGATATAAGTGGTATGGCTATTGGCCAAAGAATTTGCTGAAATATACATGGCCTAAATGGAAGAGAAACAATTTATAGTTTCTATTATTTTTATAATTAAACCAGTTTAAAATGCAGTTGAAGATATTCTTTGTGACAAATAGGCGTATTTATTTTGATACGAATTATTTTTGTGTATTTTCTCCTGAAAAGGGTTTGTAGGTTAATATTTTGAAAACAATAGCAATCACTTCAAATACATCATGGTATTTGTATAATTTTAGAAAGAATACAATTTTAGCTTTATTAAAGGAAGGTTATAGGGTTATTGCTATAGCCCCTGAAGATGATTTTTCTGAAAAGCTGAGAGCTTTAGGTTGTGCTTTTGTTCATGTGTCTATGGACCAGGGGGGGACTAACCCTTTTAAGGATTTTAGAACTATAGTTTCATTTATTAGTATGTATGCTAAACATAGACCGGATGTGATTCTAAACTTTACCCCAAAGAATAATATATATAGTACTTTAGCTTCGTCTTTGTTTTCTATTCCCTGTATAAATAATATTGCTGGTTTAGGTTTTTTATTTATTAATGAGGGAATTTCTTCAAAAATAGCACGTTGGCTTTATAAATTATCGCAGGTTAGGGTGAAAAAAATTTTTTTCCAGAATGAGGATGATCGCACTCTTTTTATAGAGCATAATTTGGCGCCTGTATGTTTGACTGATAGATTGCCGGGGTCCGGTGTTGATTTGTTACGATTTAATGTATTACCTAAGTCCAATGATGGCGTTGTTCGGTTTTTATTGATTGCGAGAATGTTATATGAAAAAGGCATTAGGGAATATGTGGCAGCAGCAAAAATTATTAAAAATAAATATCCAAATAGTGAGTTTTTATTATTAGGTTTTCTTGATGTGAACAACCCTTCTGCTGTAACTACTGAAGTGATGGAAGGGTGGGTTGCGGAAGGCTCGGTAAATTATATAGGTGTGTCTGATTGTGTCGAAGCAGAGATCGCAAAAGTTGATTGTGTTGTGTTGCCTTCATTTTATCGTGAGGGAGTTCCAAAGACATTGCTAGAGGCTGGAGCCATGGGAAAACCAATTATTACTACGAATAGTGTTGGATGTAGAGATGTAGTGGATGATGGTGTGAATGGTTTCTTGTGTAAAGTAAGGGATGAAAATGATTTGGCTGAAAAGTTAGAAAAAATAGTTTTAATGACTCATCAAGAACGTATTGCAATGGGGATGAAAAGCCGTGAAAAAATTGAACGTGAATTTGATGAGAGAATTGTGATTCAAAAGTATATGGATGCTATAAAAGCATGCTGAAGTTATGCTGTAATTTAGAATTAACGGGTTAGTATATTTGTGATTGTATTGAGTGCGTATTGCTTGTTTGACTCTAGGAATATCGAATATTGTTGATTACGTTAATTGGCCGTTATTTAACAACTATAATAAAGATTTATGACAAAAAATATTGTTCAGCACGACCATTTGGTTACTAAAGAAAAACGCTTATCTAAGCACACTCAAAAACCGTGTATTTTATGGTTCACTGGCTTAAGTGCCAGTGGTAAGAGCACTATTGCAAATGCGGTTGAAAATTTGCTGTTTGAACAGGGAAAATTAACTTATTTGTTAGATGGCGATAATGTCCGTCATGGCTTAAATAAAGACTTGGGTTTTGACGATAATGCCAGGGTGGAAAATATTAGGCGCATTGGTGAGGTGTCTAAGCTCTTTATTGATGCAGGTTTAATTGTTATTACGGCTTTTATTTCGCCATTTCAAAAAGATCGTGATTTGGTTCGTTCTCTTGTGGACGAGGATGAGTTTATTGAGGTATTTATTGATACCCCGATTGAAGTGTGTGAGACGCGTGATCCGAAAGGGCTTTATAAAAAAGCACGAGCAGGAGATATCCCTCATTTTACAGGCATAGGTTCTCCTTATGAAGCACCAGTAAAACCTGAGCTTCGAGTTCAAACAGATGTCCTGAGTATTGAAGAGTGTGCTCAGCTTATTATTGAATATATTAATGGGCGTGCTTAAAGCGGCTATATTGTTGGGAAAGGAACGAATAGTGACGTGGTCAACAAATCAAAACTGCTGGATTAACAACTACCACCAACCAGATCATACAGCCTGGATAGGCCATTGCATTAGCATTATCATTGCGGTTAATTGTTGGGCACGCAAGAGCACTTTCCCCAAGCTACGTCATTGACCTATTGTTTAATAATTAGACCCCCTTAAGTAAGCGGCAGTATCCTCCCCCCCCCTCTTTTTTTTTCTAAAAAAAGAGGGGAGAAAAGAGAGTGCTTTCACCGCCTCTAAAGCATTGCGCCCCAATGAACAAATTTCTTAAGTTAAGGGGTGAAAAATTAAGCTGTTATCTCGCTACACTCAATAAGCTACCCGACCTACTTAAGCTCATTAATTGGCTGGTGGGATGATTGAAGTTTTTTCAAAAAAGTCTATGATTAACCGTGAGCTTTAGTTACCTTAAAAAGAGGATTTACTGAAAAATATTTGTAATTACTCAGCATAAAATGATGGATACGACTCTTAAACCCTCTCCAGCAGGAGTGGGTTTAAGAGCAAGTCTCGTCAATACAACATTGTTGGAGTATGACTACCGTTTTAAATTGCTTTGAGTAGGTACAAATATTTTTGCTCATGTAAAAAAGAAGGCTTTTGTGTGTAGATGTGTCATTGCCTTCGGTGCGACTTAAATCATGATCATTATTTATAATTAATCGAGGGGAGAGGTACTCCTCCAAATGCTTAACATGGAGTGAAATTCAGGGTGAGTGCGAAATATCTAGGAGTTAGGTGTTAGTGTTAATTATACTGTTTGTCTTTATGTGAGAAAATAACTCATTGATATTGTAGTCTTTTTCTAGTTAAGGTTGGGTGGTCCTTAGATGCTTTGCGTCAATGCTATTAAGTTAAGATGATTTTTTTTTGTAGGGCGGATAAGCGCTAGCGTTATCCACTATTTTTTAAAGACTTGTTGGCTTACGCTGTCGCTAACCCAGCCTATAGTTTCTGCAGTGATGCTTTGCGTGGGGACTATCAAATAGTGTTATTTGAGATTGATTGATCTGACTAATACTCTGTCAATATTGGTTTGATGGATAAGCGACTTAAGAGAATAAGGAAAAAGCGTTTATTTTAATATCTCCTCACCCAACCCTCTCCAGCAGGAGAGGGTTAAAGAGCTCTGAAAGCTCTTTGTGTTAAAGCCCTCCCTTGATGGGGAGGGTTGGGCGAGGAGGAAACAAACCACTCTTTTCTTCAAATTTTTTTTAAGAATGACAGGATTTCTATCCATCAAACCAAAATTGTTGCACCACTCGTTTGTCAAATTAAATATGACTGTATTTACCTTAATGCATTTTTTTGAACAGTCAATACCATACAATAAAATGTAAGAACATTCATAGGTGAAAGAAATGAAATTAAATAAAAAAACGTTACTTCTATTGTTGATTTTATTCCCCATTTTAGTAAATGCCGCGTCGGAGGAGGAGATAAAAGTTAATCATGGATTTCCTCGCCTAATGGGAATAAATATTGGTAACAAAGCTTATGATGATCCACTTTATAGAAAAGAGTTATCTAAAGTTGATGTTTTGATTATCAGTTTTTATCCTGGCTGGGGGACTTATAAGGGGGTAAATGCAGAGCAAAGAACTGTAGCGGCAATAAAGCAATTAAATCCTACTATGTTGGTTGGGCAATATACAATGCTAGGTGAAGCACCTGCATCAGATAATGAACAATCTGCAAGTACTGATATTGGTCGAAAAATAGATGAAAATAATTGGTGGCTTAGAAACGCTGAAGGAGAGCGAGTACAGTGGACAAATCTATACAATAAGTGGGATGTCAATATAACAGAATTCATGAGCCCAGATGGGGACGGTTTGTACTACCCTCAATGGTTGGCTCGGCGTGACTACAATATATACTTTGAAAACAATTCAGAGTTTGATATTTGGTATTTTGATAATGCTTTAAGCAGGTCACCAGTTAAGCTAGCCGATTGGAATCAAGATAGGCGAAATGATCTAAATACTCATCCCGATGTTGCGCGAGCTTATAGAATGGGAAATATTGCTGAGTGGGAAGAAGCTAAAAAATTAAACCCCAATCTTTTATTGCTAGGTAATTCTGATGATATTTCTTCAGTTGAATATCAAAATCAGTTACATGGGGTGTTGATGGAAGCGGTAATAGGTAAAAGCTGGTCTATGGTGAACTGGTATGGCTGGGATGGGATAATGAAGCGATACCGGACCAATATGAAATATACTTTAGGACCACATTTAGTCGGTTTTAATATTTGGGGAGAAAGTACAGATTATCAGGGAATGCGATATGGACTGGCTTCCTGTTTATTAGATAACGGTTATTTTAGTTATACAGATAATTCTGAGGGATATAGTTCTGTACCCTGGTTTGATGAGTTTGATGTTGATTTGGGGTTGCCTGTAGATCCGCCTGCTGAAAGGGTTTGGAATAATGGTGTATATAGGAGGCTGTTTGAACGTGGAATGGTGCTGGTCAATCCAGGTGAATATCCTAAGACTGTTAGAATTGAACCAGGGTATAAAAAAATAAAAGGGGGTCAGGATCCTGTAACCAATAATGGTGGCGTCGTGACAACCCTTACACTGAAAGGTAAAGATGGTGTTATATTATTGAAGTATTCCTTAGAGCAGAATAAGCCTGTTGTTAATCCTACATCAGCGCCAGATATTTCTGATTTTAATTTCACTTCAGAACAGAGTCAGAGTACATCAGAGCCAACTTCAACTGAGAGTAATTCTACTTCGAAGTCCACATCAAAGCAGAATGATTTTAGTTTAAAGCCAGCCTATGGAGGGGGAAGGTCTCGGTCTAGTGGTGAATCGGCTGTTATTGACTGAATATTTTGTGGTTCTTATGCTCTGCATCACGGCGTTTAAGTTAAGGGCTTGGTCCTCCGTTGGGGCGCAGGCTTTAGCCTGCATTAGGCACCTCGCAATAAATAAACCATTACTCATCGTTCCTACGCTCCAGCGTGGGAATGCAGC
>ENA-ORXI01002279-ORXI01002279.1-sediment-metagenome-genome-assembly--contig:-NODE-2279-length-13933-cov-3.757650_pt1 | contig 13933 bp, 3 predicted proteins | sample MGYA00237861_ERZ511468 | MGnify/ENA primary metagenome ERZ511468 (study PRJEB26299, sample SAMN06266213) | sediment metagenome | isolation source: Hudson Canyon methane seep mesocosm | place: USA:Hudson... | reverse complement strand
TCGAAATATGCGTTCTCCCATTTTTAATTGATGTTTAGTTTCAGAAGGCGGATTAGCTTTTGCTTGAATGACTTTATTAAGATTGCCTGACCCCAGACTGCCACGAGTCATCGGTGTTAAAACTTGTATTTCAGAATCACGACCATGATATTTAGGAATCCAATCCAGATAAAGCTTAACAACACTATCAACAGCAGATAGGCCATAATGCAGTGAAGACCATGGGTGTATTTTCTTTACCACGGATTTCAAAGCATCAACTTGTACGTCAGTTTGTCTTAAGTGTTCAATATCTACATGCTTGAATTTATCAGGGACAACAAATTCTACTTCATAAGCAGATTTAATTGCTTCCTCAACCCTAAACTCAAAAGGTGAAGACTCACTCTTTGTTTTATAGGAAACAAGTTCTTCCAACTCTTCTGTATGCCAATCAAAATGGCGTTTTACTCGGGTAATAAAACCAAGCTGTTCCTGAGTGGCTTCATCCGAATCAATAAATAAACAATCCGCACCATTTTTCCAGATATCAGGTGTTTTAAAGGGGGAGTCAATATAAGGCGTTTCACCTTTATTAATTTGATGAGCATATTTGATAATCAAGGATTCCTGGGCTTGCCGAAAAACCTGAGTTAATCGAAAGCAGGGGATGACTGCAGAAGAAATTATATCTTTAAGTACATTCCCTGCACCAACCGATGGTAATTGATCAGGGTCACCAATAAAAAGCACCTGACAGTTACTGGACACCGCTTTCAATAAAGATGCTGTTAAACTGATATCCAGCATTGAGCATTCATCAACAATCAAAAAATCTGTTTTCAGCTTGGATTCTTCATTCATCTGAAACTCACCACCTTTCCATTCCAGCAAGCGATGAATTGTTTTAGCCTCTCGACCAATAACCTCTGACATTCTTTGTGAAGCACGGCCTGTGGGAGCAGCCAATAGAACAGATTTTTTCATTGCCTCAAGCAGGCGAACGATCACTAATGTTGTCGTCGTTTTTCCGCAACCAGGTCCACCAGTCAACACTGAAAAACGCTGTTGAACCACACCTTTTACCGCATCGGCTTGTTCATCGCTTAAAGCAATAGATTTTTTCTGACAATACGTACTGATCCAGTGGGCAATTCTCTCTGGTTCACTGGAAATAGAACCTCGCATTTCTCGTAAACTATTAGCTACCGTAGATTCATCATAAAAAAGAGTTTTTGAATAATAACCAATGGTTTCAATATTGTCTGTCACCAGAAGCCGGATACAAAGCTGTCCCTCATGTTTCATTAACTCAAGATACTCTTTAAGTTGTTCCCCCAAGTTAATTTCAATTAGATCAACAACGCCAGAATTAATTTGTTGCTCAGTCAGGTAACAATGGCCTTGTTCGCGACTGGCTGCCAATACATGTTTGATTGCTGCAATCATGCGTTGTTTTGAGTCTTCAGCTAGGCCAATACTTAAAGCTACTTTATCGGCAGAGAAAAACCCAATGCCATAAAAATCATTTGCAAGTCGATAAGGGTCTTCAGTGACCATGGCAATTGCTTTATCACCATATTGCTTATAAATTCGTACTGCAAACAAGGTGCTGATTCCATGACCTTGTAGAAACATCATGACTTCTCGAATAGCTCGATGTTCAGTCCAAGCCTCTTCAATGGTTTGTAATTTCTTTTTGGCAATACCAGGGACTTCAGTTAATCGTTGTATATCACTCTCAAAAATATCCAGAGTTTCTTTTTTGAAATATTTAACGATTCTTTTGGCAGTCTGAGGCCCAACGCCTTTAATTAGTCCTGATCCTAAATATTTTTCAATAGCTGCCGTAGATGCAGGTTTCTTTTCGATAGCTTCTGTGGCTTTGAATTGACGACCATATTTAGGATCAAGTGTCCAAGCCCCTCGAAATTCCATGGTAGCCCCGGCAAAGACTTTGGTTTGGTGCACGGTCACTGTTTCTTGCTGTTGTGGTGATTGAAAAGGTTGAACACGTAGTACAGACCAGCCCGTAGCAGGGTTGTGATAAGTGACCCTACTAACAATGCCAGTCAGAACTTCGGTGATGGTGTTCATTAATAGAGACTTAGTTGGGATCGTCGATAAACAGATAGTTGCCTATATTATAATACTGAATTCATACTATCCCCATCAAAATTAAATGAGTAATGAAGTGATCAACTAGTCCCCTTAATAGAAAGAGCAAAAGAATTAGAACAACAAGTTAAAGAAGGGCTCAGTCAAATGAAGCAAGGACAGGATATAGCCATTAGTGATCATTGAAGGTATTTTATTTTTTAATCAAATTCTTTGCAAATGTATGATCACTTTCAGCCAAAAGCAGTCGCTTATGTGAATATTAAAAGGAATCACAATCTTTGATATTCCCTCTCCTTTTTATAGCAGCACCCTCTCTAAATTTTTTGCAAGCCATAACTGACTAAAATTTCAACATAGGCTTACATACAAAACCTATATTTAGGAGTAAGGTTAAATTGGCTGATATATTTTATTTATGGGATACCACACTAAATCTTGTGACAACAAGAACAAAGTGAGTATCCTCCTTTTTATAAAAGGGATAAGATGAATAAAGAAACAGAAAAACAAGATAATTCTTCCCAATTCTTAAAAACAGATGGAGGGGAAACCAAGTCTAATGCAATTGAAACACCTTCAATTGCATTGCCTAAAGGCGGTGGTGCTATAAAAGGCATCGATGAAAAATTTTCTGTCAATGCTATAAATGGCACAGCTTCTTTTTCTATTCCTCTACCATTTTCTTCTGCTCGCGGAGCCTCTCCTGCACTAGCCTTATCCTACAACTCTGGATCTGGAAATAGTATTTTTGGCTTAGGCTGGAATCTGAGTTTACCCTCCATCAAACGTAAAATAGATAAAAGGCTCCCACAATATTTCGATGATGAAGATTCAGATGTCTTTTTGTTTTCCGAAGCTGAAGACTTAGTTCCAGAATTTAAAAAAGAAGATGATGGCAGTTTCAGCAAAGATGCGGACGGAAACTATATAATCAAAGAAATAGATTCTATAGATACTGTCTATACCATACGTTTCTATAACCCCAGAATTGAAGGCTTATTTGCTCGTATAGAAAGGTGGCAACATAAAACAAATGGTGAGATTAAATGGCGAGTTATCACTAAAGATAATCTCACAACACTTTTTGGCTGGAGCTCTAGTTCAGTAATTACTGATCCAGAAGATGCCAATAAAATATTTGAATGGTTACCGGAATTTGTTTTTGATGACAAAGGTAACTGCTCTCACTATATTTATAAAAAAGAAGATGACAAAGGCTTTAATATAGAACTATTACATCATAAAAACCGAGTAGAAAATGGTAATATCACCTATACCAACCTGTATTTAGAAAAGGTTTTATACGGCAATAAAACACCTTACAAAAACTTTAATGATACATATCCAAATAATAGCGACTACCTATTCCAAACGGTATTAGATTATGGCGAATATGACTCTAATGCCCCGTTTAGCAAAATAAAAGACTGGGACTTTAGAGAAGATGCTTTTTCAGAGTACAAATCAGGTTTTGAAATAAGAACCACTCGACTTTGCAAAAGAGTTTTACTGTTTCACAATTTTTCTGAATTACCTGGTGGCTCAGCTTTAGTTAAATCTCTCAATTTTGACTATGATACTTCAAGCGAACAAGACTTTACTTTCCTAAAATCTATTACTCCATTTGGCTATATTAAAAAACCAGATGGAACCTATACCCATAAAAGTCTTCCAGCCACCGAATTTGAATACCAACGCCATGAATGGAATAAAGAAGTAAAAACTATTGAATCAGAAAATTTGGTTCATGCTCCAGCAGGGTTAAACGAACCTGAATATCAATTTACTGATTTATTCAATGAAGGTCTTTCTGGCATATTAACTGAACAGGCGGAAGGCTGGTTTTATAAATATAATTTAGGTAAGGGAAAGTTTGAACCAGCCAAATTGATTTCGCCTAAACCTTCGTTTGCAGGTCTTGGGTCACAATTGCAATTAATGGATTTAGATGCCGATGGCGGTAAACAATTAGTTAATCTAAGTAATGAACCCAAAGGTTACTTTGAATTAAATGATGAAGAAGAATGGCAGGCTTTTAGAACATTTGAACATTTACCTAATATCGACTTAGGTGATGCCAATACTCGAATGCTTGATCTCAATGGCGACGGCAAGCCAGAAGTTTTAATTACAGAAGATCGGGTTTTTACCTGGTATGAATCAGAAGGCAGGCAAGGCTATAAATCGGCTAAAAAAACCGAAAAATCTTTTGATGAAGAAGTAGGGCAACATATAGTTTTTGCCGATTCCACACAAACCATCTTTCTGGCAGATATGTCAGGCGATGGTATGACAGATATTGTTAGAATTCGTAACAGTGGAGTCAGTTACTGGCCTAATCTTGGCTATGGACAATTTGGTCATAAAGTCGCTATGGGCAATGCGCCCGTGTTTGATCATCCCGATGCCTTTAATCCCGCTTATTTACGATTAACAGACATAGACGGTTCTGGCACAACCGATATTATTTATCTGGGAAAGAATAAGTTTAGCTGTTGGAAGAATTTAAGTGGCAATACATTTAGCACAACACCTTTTGAAATAGACGACTTTCCAGAAATACACAATCAGTCAAAAGTTTCGGTAGTTGACCTACTAGGCAATGGTGTAGCCTGTATTGTTTGGTCTAGCCCTTTGGCTAAAAACACCCAATCACCTTTAAAATACATAGATCTAATGAGTAGTAAAAAACCTCACATTATGGTTTTTTACAAAAATAACTTAGGTAAAGAAGTTTCACTGGAATATACCCCCTCCACACAGTTTTATCTGGATGATAAGCGTAATGGTAAACCGTGGATTACCAAACTGCATTTCCCGGTACATTGCATATCTAAAACGGAAACCAGAGATACCATTTCAGGTTATCGTTTTATCAGCTCCTATACCTATCATCACGGATATTACGATCATGCCGAACGTGAGTTTAGAGGCTTTGGGATGGTGGAGCAAACTGACGCAGAACACTTTGATCATTGGGTCAAAGGTGATGCCACAAATATTGTCGATAAATCACTGCATCAAGAGCCTGTTGTAACTAAATCATGGTCTCATACTGGCGCATTTATAAATCAGAAAAAAATACTCAACCAGTTTGCACATGAATACTGGTATGAGGAAATGGAAAAGCAAGGGTTTAGTGTCACAAATCATGAAATAGCATTAGCTGATGCAAGGCTTATTGTTGCACCAGGGATAGATACCAATATCATAGATCACCTGAGCGCTCAAGAATGGCAAGAAGCCTTACGAGCCTGTAAAGGCATGGGGCTGCGTTCTGAAGTGTTTGCCAAAGATGCACCCTTAGATGGCGCGACACCAGACCAACGCCAGCAAGAATTAATTCCTTATAATGTTGCAACACATAATTGCATCATAGAACTATTACAACCGCAAGGGCAAAACCAACACGCCATATTTATCGTAAAAGAAAGCGAAGCTATCACCTATAGCTATGAACGTAACACAGAAGATCCTCGTATTGCCCATACCTTAAATATCAAATTAGATGAATACGGTAATGTATTGGAATCCGCATCAGTCGTTTATCCCAGAATACAAGCGGATACTTCTCTACCTCCAGAAACACAAGAAGTTCAGGATAAAACACTGATTAGCTATACACATAATCAATTTACCAATGATATTGATACGAGCGATTCATACCGATTAAGGCTTCCATCAGAGGTGAAAACTTATGAGCTAAAAAATGTTGCAAAAATAAGCTCTTTATATTCCATCAATGATTTTGAAACTGTTCTTGATATAGCCACCGAAGTAGATTATCACCAAATTGATACTAATCCAGCAGCAGGAACCCCACAGAAAAGATTAATTGAACATGTACGTAGCTTATACCGTGGCAATAACTTAACCACACCCTTGCCTTTCCACCAATTAGAATCTTTGGCATTACCTTTTGAAAGCTATCAATTAGCCTACACACCTAATCTTATAAACGATATATTCGATGGCAAGGTAGATGGTGCCTTAATGCTTGAAGGTAAGTTTACCCAGAGTGGCGGTGATGGCAATTGGTGGATACGTTCAGGCACTACCCAGTTTATAGAAGGTGCGGAAAATTTAGTTGATGCACAAAATCGCTTCTATGCCCCTATTTCTTACATTGATCCTTATAATGCAAAAACCAAAGTAACGTATTACAGCGATTATTTTTTGTTGATTGAAGAAACAGAAGATGCGCTAGCTAATAAACAAAAGGTTGAATCGTTTAACTTTCGTACCCTTGCCCCCCAAAGAATGCAGGATGCTAATGGTAATTTTTCAGAAGTCTTTGTGGATGAACTGGGCTTTGTAAAAGCATTGGCGGTACTGGGTAAAGGTAATGAAGCAGATGAACTATTTGGCTTAAATGATTTCTCTTCTGATGCTGAAAATACTTTGGTCAATGATTTCTTTCATGTCCCTGCATCAGATGCTTTAGTGACGCACGGAAAAAATCTTTTGCAACATGCCACTGCTCGATTTGTTTATGATTTTGATAGCTATAAAAATGAAGGAAAACCTGTTGTTGTAGCTTCTATTGTTAGAGAAGAGCATTTCCAAAAGAATAGCGATTCACCTGTACAACTTAGTTTTGAATATTCCAACGGATTGGGGCAAGTGGTGATGAAAAAAGCACAGGCCGAACCAGGGAAAGCAAAGCAAGCCATAGTGAATACAGATGATAGCTATACCATTAATGACATTAATACAGATGATCTTAACCCCAAACAGCTGCGCTGGATTGGTAACGGCAGAACCATACTGAATAACAAAGGTAACGCCGTTAAACAATATGAACCCTATTTTTCAGTCACACACCAGTATGAAGATCTGAAAGAACTAGTTGAAACAGGTGTTACCCCCATTCTGTATTACGATGCAATGGGACGGTTGATTAAAACCGAATTACCCGATGGCACTTTATCTCGCACAGAATTTGATTCATGGAAACAAGTTGTTTATGACCCCAACGATACTATTTTAGAATCTTCCTGGTATCACAACCGTACCAACCATCTGATTGATGCTGAATTGATTGCGGCAGGCAAAGACCCTGATAAAGAAAAGCTTGCCTCTGATCAAGCCGCTAAACATGCTAATACCCCTATTATCCAGCATTTTGACACGCTAGGAAGACCTGTACTTTCAGTAGACCATAATAAAAATAGTGTTAATCAGGCCGATGAATATTATCTGACTCGAGTTGATTTGGATATAGAAGGTAATCTACGTAAAGTGACCGATGCTCGTGGCAATATTGTTATGCAGTACAAATACGATATGTTGGGTAACAAGATTTATCAGCAAAGTATGGATGCAGGTAAACGTTGGTTGCTGATTAATATCGTAGGAAACCCTTTGCGTACATGGGATGAACGGAATCACGAATTTCAATATTTTTATGATGTATTACATCGACCAACGCATAGCAAAGTAATAGGTGGCGATGGTGATAAACCACTTAACCATATTTTTGATCGATTATTTTATGGCGAATCAGACCCCGACCCTGAACTCAAAAACCTTAGAGGGCAAGTGGTTAAACAGTTTGATACGGGAGGTGTTATTTCAACACCAGCCTATGATTTTAAAGGACAGCCAACCGCAACAACCCGACAGTTATTTAAAGATTATAAAGAGGTAGCCAACTGGACTGATGCCAATTTAGCTAATGACCTGGAAACCGAAAGTTTTACCTTTACTACAGAAACCGATGCGCTAGGCAGAATAACCCAGCAAATAGCCCCCGATGGCAGCATTATTACCCCTGCTTATAATGAAGCAGGTTTACTCAATGCTGAAAGCGTAAAACATCCACACCTTGCTGATGTTAGCACCTACATTAAAGACATTGATTACAACGAAAAAGGCCAGCGTAATAAAATTATTTATGGCAACGATGTCATTACTACATTTGAATACGACAAAAAAACATTCCGGCTTAATCGCCTGGAGACCAAACGACAAAACGACGATCCACTGCAAGATTGGTTTTACACCTATGACCCCGTAGGTAATATCACCCAGATAGAAGATAAAAACATCCCTGTGGTGTTTTTTAATAACCAGAAAATAGCCGGTATTTCTACTTACAGCTATGATGCTCTTTATCGATTAACCGAGGCTAGTGGTAGAGAAAGCGACACCTCACTTGCCTTTGACGGTAAAGATAATTGGAATGATGCGGCTTATATGAAGCAATTGCATCCTGGCGATCCGATGGCCATGCGCAATTATATGCAACAATTCAAATATGATTCGGTTGGCAATATTCAGCAAATGAGCCATCAGGCATCGGGTAATGCCTGGACTAAAGATTATCAATATCAGGCAGCTAATAATCGATTAATTAGCACACAAATCGGTATTAATACTTATTTATATCCGCATCATTCCGAACATGGAAATATGACTACTATGCCTCATCTGGAAGAGATGGACTGGAGTTTTAAAGAAGAATTAGTTAGAACAATTCGCCAAAGACGTACCGATGGTGGTATTGCTGAAACTACCTATTATCAATACGATGGGCAAGGACAGCGTATCAGAAAGATAACGGAAAACCAGGCTAATGCAGGTGATGAGCCCAGTAAAAAAAATGAGAGGATTTATATTGCGGGTTATGAACTTTATAAACAACACAGTGGTTCGGATGCTGGGTTAGAGCGTACCAGCCTGAGCTTGATGGATGAGCAACATCGGTTTGTGATGATAGATACTGAAACCAAACCTAGGTTGATCCTTGGTATACCTGTTGGACGAACTAGCCCTGTTCAAACGGTACGGTATCAATTGCATAATCATATTGGGTCAGCTTCTTTAGAATTAGATGATTCCGCTCAGGTAATTAGTTATGAGGAATATCATCCCTTTGGCACAACGGCTTATCAGGCTAAGAATAGAGATATACGGGCTGCGGTTAAACGGTATCGGTATACGGGGATGGAGCGGGATGAAGAGAGTGGGCTGGAATATCATAGTGCTAGGTATTATTTGCCTTGGTTAGGGAGGTGGTTGAGTGCTGACCCCATAGGAATTGGGGATGGGGTAAATTTGTATAGTTATTCTCAAAATAAGCCTACTCTAAATATTGATAAAAGTGGTACGCAGTCGAATTCTGGAGTTGAAACTGATCCTAGTAACTTTGTTGATTTTGCAAGCTATAGAAGTGCAAACCCAGATCAACCTGAAGATGTTGTATGGTCAGTTTGGGCTGAGGCAAACCAAAATAATCCTAGTGCAATAAGTTCTCAAATACCTGAACCAACTGCCAGGCCTACGCCAACGGCCAGTAGATCAAGGATAATTGCTCCTCCAGATACGTCAACAGCAGGTGTATTTTTCATGCCAGATAACAGGTCAGGAATAGGGACGCCTGTACACCGGGTTGTGTTACCCATTTTAGCTGCACGATTAGCTTCGCACGGAATCCCAAGTCTAGTTGAAATGCCTACGCTTCCAGGAGGGTCGTCAAACTCGAGAACGGGTATAGGTTTTATTGACTTAACTGTACTCCTTCCTCCAGCATCAGCTGGAGCGATTTCAGCGATTGGGGCACATGTGTATGACCTAAAACCAGGAGGTTCATTATCAGGTGCAGAGCATCTGCGGCAAGTGAGAAACTACGTAGAGCACTTAGATCAAGGTGGAGTGCCAGGAGTCAACGTTGTTTCCCAAATTGGCACTGCACTGTATGAAATAACCGCCCGATACCCAGATATCCTTGCACCAATAGACGTCCCTGGAACCCAAGGGACTGTTTATATAGGGTTACAGTTAACTGTGCCAGGGATAATTGAGTATCACCTTGGTGGACGCAGACCACCAGTACCAGTACCAGTGCTAGAACGAAGGAGGGTGCCCGAACGAAGGAGGGTGCCCGAACAGCCGCGGATTCGTCTCCCAGACACCGAACAGGTTCCTTGGTACGTACCGGCTGGTGCTGCCATTGGCGCTGGTTCACTCTTTCTCCTTTGGAAAGCCAAGGGCTGCTTGTTCGGACCAGTGGGGTGTGCTGTCGGCGCAGTAATTTGAGAATCCCTTGCGGGACGGGGTATATACCTCGTTCCAAACGTTTAAAAAACGTCAACAATCAGGAGTGTTTTGTTATTGGATTGTCATAAACATTATGAACGGGATAGAAATCCTGTCCAGCAGTTAGCCGTTAACTCAGCAATCAGGTAATTAAGAAAATGTTCAGAAAACAGAGTAGTCAAAGGAAACCAGTAACATGCCATCTGAGCGAGACGGGGTATGTTACCCCGTACCAAACATTTAGAATTAAGCAACAACAGAAAAATATTGTCATGCAGAAAATTATAAACATTACGAACGGGATAAAAATCCTATCCAGCGTATGGTTCAGCGCAGTTAAGAAGTGAGCAGTAAATAAAATAATACAGAGAAAGGAAAACAACACCATGCCATCACGCCGTGTAGCAGCAGATTTAAATACGGGGACTTATTACCTGACGCTAACCATCCAGCGTTGGTATTACCTATTTGATCGCTACAACCGCTGGCAAATCCTGGCTGATTCATTACGTTATTGTCAGGAAAACAAAGGATTGGAATTAAATGGCTATGTTTTTATGCTAAATCACATTCACTTAATCGCCACGTCCCAAGACATTGCTGGTTTCCTACGTGATTTTAAACGTTTTACTTCTGTTAAATTCAAGGAAAACTTGGAAACTACAGAACCATGCGTTTTACAGTTGTTTGTAGATGATAAAGGGAAATATCAGTTTTGGCAGAATACCAATGCACCCAAGAAAATAGAAAATCCTGATTTTTATCGGCAGAAGTTGAATTATATTCATCAAAACCTTGTAAGAAAAGGCTATGTGGCAGATCCGGAATATTGGCTTTGGTCATCAGCAAACTTTGCTTCGCCTTTGAGCTTTAAATTTTTTGGGGCATAGATTTTTACCGGTTTAGCTTAGGTTGGTTGTATTGATAAAAATTTAAACGTTGTAGATGGGGGAATGCCCTGTCAACTAAGGAATTTAAAAATTTATATGGTGAGATATGACAGACAAGAATCCAGAAAATGAAATAGAGACCATGGAAACAATTGAGGATATGTTAAACATTTGGCAAAGAAGTGCGAGTGTTATGCATATAGCGCACCTTAAAGCAGCAGCAATGTATTCTAAACATCATCGGTGGTTTGGTTCTGTGGTTTCTGGTTTAGGAATGTTAGTAACATCTTCCTTGTTTGTAGCAGTATTGGAAGATGAAAACAAAATAGCATTTATATTTGCTGCTTTTGTCAGTTTGATAACCGCTATTTTATCAGGCGTAAACACCTCGTTAGATTTAGGCGGAAAAGCACAATCACATCATAGTTCAGGAAGTAAATTTCAAGCTTTAAGAAGATTGATTGAAGAAGAGCTAGTTAGGTGTCGGAATGGAAATGAAAAAGATAATTATGCAAATATTAGGGAACAGTGGACTGCAGCTCTTGAGGCTTCACTACCTCTACCACAAAACATACATGATGAAGTAAAACAAAAAATAAATTCAAAATTTAAAGAATAAATTTGACGTAGTTTGGTAATAGCTATTCTGAGCGGAACCTCGTTCAGTCTAGCACCGAAAAAACAATAGAGAATGAGGAAATATCATGGCCAATCAAACAGAAAACAACAGTTTTGTTGATTTAAAAATTGATTTTTTTAAATTTGATTTAAAAGTTGATAAGCAAAAGGCTTTTGAGAAAATCTATAAAAGCAATGATGGAGTGTGGTCGGCTATTAAACCAAAACTCTCTGCGATGGCTAGTTTTTCGGATACCGAGATTAATAATCTGGAATTTACTCATACCCTTGCTGATTGGGGGAGTAATAACACCAAGCTGGTTTCCATTTTTCAAAACGATGAAGAAATCCATTCTTTACGTGATATTGCCTTAACATTAAATAAAACTGCTTTTATTAAAAAAGTGAAGACGGTGGCTCCCGCAGAAGCAGAGGAAGAGCAAGAGACTTTTGCACTCAACCTGCACCGTGAGCTTTTCTACATAGAACCTAGTGCTATGTTGGTTAATATCATAAAAGACCCTGAAGCCTCAGTATTTAATGATGCGATTAGTAGCAATGTTGCAACTGTTTTAGCCAGCCTACCTGCTTTTAATATTAAAACCACCTCTGTCTACGATATTCTAAAAAATAAAGAAACCTTAAAAGACATCCCTGTCAAATCACAAGAAGCGGTCACCAGCCAGCTTAAAAACTTGCAGCGTATTATAGCAGTTAGCCCTATTTTAGATGCAGTGCCAGTGTTGTACAACGCTAATATTCATTCCGCCATGCAAATATCTGCATTGCCTAAAGCACAGTTTATGGCTACTTTTATTGAAAGTGATCTGGACGAGAATACCCTGGCACAAATTCATCATAATGCCCAGCAAAGCAAAGTTCGCAATGAACATTTCTTAATGTCGATTAGAGAGGGAGGACAAGCCACGGGTGTAGCTCTGATTGATAAGAGTTTGAGTGCTAATAAGCACCCTCAAGCAGAGATAATGAGGCCTGTTGGCAGTGCTGTCATGGTCTCTCCTTCAACAGAAGATTACGCTGAAGAAAAAATAAAAAAACAAAATTTATCCTGGGATTTGCTATTTGGTGATGCCGATTTTTGTGAATGTGGTGAGTGTAATTCTGTTTACAGTGCAGCAGCATATTATGTAGAGTTATTACAGTATTTACGTAATAACAATCTTGATCCTGATGCTACAGGCTCAATTGTAATTAACCCTGGTCCCAAAGATATTTCCAATACACCTCTGGAAAAACTATTTAATCGACGACCTGATTTAGGTTGTTTAGAGCTTACCTGCAAAAATACCAATACGTTGATACCTTATGTAGATTTAGTGAATGAGGTAATGGAAAACTATGTGGCATTTAAGCACCTTAAGCCTTTTAATGTTGAAGATGAAACCAGCAGTGAATTATTAGCCGAACCGCAGCATACTGAGTATAAAGCTTATTGTATTTTGAAAAATTCGGTTTACCCTTTTACCTTGCCATATCACCAACCCATTGATGCCACGAGAATCTATTTAAACTATCTGGACACTAGTCGTTATGAAGTGATTGATACCTTTAGAAAAAATAATTCGGGTGATGATGCTGAACTTACCGTTCTTAAGGATGAGGCCTTGGACAGAGCGGCAGATGCTGAGTTTCTAGATTTAACTAAAGAAGAATATGTCATCTTGACTAAAGAGTGCTTTGAAAGCAAAGCATTACTGGATAAGCTGAAAGACAAGATACATACCGAAACTGAATATGAAGAATTTATTGGCGTAAAACCCGTGCATAAATACTATGGTTTTAATGATGAAGCCGCCATGTTGGATGATAATGGACTTACTCTGATAAAACAAGAATTTCTTCGTCGTACAGGTATCGACTATTTTAATTTAGTTGATCTGTTAAGAACTGAGACACTTAATCCTTTTCTGCCGACAGGTATGTCAAAAGCCATTATGGAAAGCTTACGCTTCAGTTACCGGTTTTTGCAGAATTACGCCAAGGTACATGGTATCGATAAAATGGCAGAGGAATTGGTTAAATGGGAAAAATTTGCCGATCTGTTGCCTTTGCTTAAAGAACAGATAGAAGAATTAACTGATAAAAAGGTTTTAAGTTGTCCCAAACCAGTTCAGGACTGTTCAGGAATCACTGATAAAGACATTATCTGCTGGATTAAATGCCATTTTGAAAAAGTTGGCAAGATGATCGTGATTGAGAGCGGAACAGGATGTGTAAGTGGAAAGGTAGAGTATAGGAAAACTCTTGATCCTCTCTTTAATGAA
>ENA-ORXI01002278-ORXI01002278.1-sediment-metagenome-genome-assembly--contig:-NODE-2278-length-13942-cov-5.349153_pt1 | contig 13942 bp, 13 predicted proteins | sample MGYA00237861_ERZ511468 | MGnify/ENA primary metagenome ERZ511468 (study PRJEB26299, sample SAMN06266213) | sediment metagenome | isolation source: Hudson Canyon methane seep mesocosm | place... | reverse complement strand
AAATAAATATATTTTCATCATAAGCTGAACTCTAATGTAATGTTAGTATCTTCTATAGGATGCACGATACATTGTTCAATGTCATCAGAATCGATCACATACTTCCTATCAATAACTATAAATTGAGCGTCATCTCTGACACTAATTAGAGGGAAGTGCCAAACCCCTCTCGAATAGTTTACGCCCTGCTCACCGTTACTAATGAAGGCCCTGATATCTTTAATATTTGGCTCATCAGAGGCCGGTGCAACGACTACCAAAAAGGGTTGATTGTCTTTAGGAATAAAAGTTTGACTGAAAAAAGGGTGTTTCTCTAACATCTTAATTTGTAAAGGAAATTGTCTCTTTTTGGCTACAAAAATATGAACTGTAGTTGTTCCGCCATGCTCCTGAGTGTCTATTGTCGCTAGGTCAGGATATTTTTTTGCATAGCCGTTATTAATGGTTAAGAAATCTTTCTGTTCACGGCTAATCACTTGACCAAATTGGCTAAAGTTTTCAGCCGTCAGGGTTTCTGGAGTAAGGATTAAATTATTCATGATTGATAAAGTTTCCAATAAGTTTTAATCGGGCAATTCCTCCATCAGGAAAAATGTCAATACGGATATGAGTGATAGGATCTTGGTGTAATAATTCACTCTTTTTAAAGACATGTATTTGATTCATTTCTAGTTTTTTTCTGCTAATCAGTTGGACCCAGGAATTGCTTTGCTCTATTAATGTTTTGTCATCAGACTCATCACTGCAAGTCGTAGAAATAGAAAACGTGTCTGGATAGTTGCCTTTAAAAAATTTTGTATCAATCACAATTTCATCTACTATTGCTGGTTTTGCAAGTGCAACAATCCCCCAGTCATTTCCAGGCTTACGTCGTCGCCTTGTCTCCCAACCATCTGCCATATTGATTGGTTCATGTTTTTCAAGAATATTGCTTAAACAGCCAAAATGCTCATCATTTGCAAAAACCGCTTTTGCTCCACTTTCCTTAGCAATTACATTGGTACCCTTAACTTCATATCTATTATCGTCAGACCAAACACTACCGTATGCTCTAAGCCTGGCTATACCGCCATCAGGGTACAAGGTTACCTTAAGGTGGGTGACTGGCTTGAGAGAATTAGAAGAAAAAATATTACTTGAATCTCCCGTTAATTTTTCCTTGGCTAGCAAGTCAAACCATTCATCTACTGCCGACCCATCGACAACTCTGTCATCAGTAATACCTCCAGCAACACAGCAACCCAATATAGAGATTGCAGGAGCAAAATTACCTGTAAAGTAACTGGTGTCAATATTAAAGTCATTAATGACTGACTTTGAACCAAGCCTGATGTAACAAAAATCATTTTTACCATCACGACGACGTCGGGTCTCCCAACCATCCATCCATTTGCCATGCTCGTCATACTTGTCCTCAACAAAAACCGCTTCGTTGTTTTGCAGCATTCGACAAGAGTCAGCAAAAAATTCATCGCTACAATAAATTACCTTGCTCCCAAAGTCACTACTTGTGACATTTATTTGTCCTTCATAATCCATAGATTTCCTTAATTCTTAACCAGGCAATTTTGTTAATCTCACTTAAAGCATTTAACCTTTCTTGAGAGACAGTATTTACCTGTCGGCTTTTAAAGCTCGACAATATTTCAGATTTATTTTTTTCCTTAACTGCCATAATGAAAGGGAAATTAAACTTTATAAAGTACTCATGGTTCAGTTCTTCAAAAAGCTTAATTTCACTGTCATTACAATCATTTAATCCTGCAGATTTTTGTTCAGTTGTCGAAAAATCCGTGAGTTCATTGTTTTGCGCTTTTTTGCCAGCCAACATTGGATGCGAAAGAATCAAATTGTCTTGCAAATCGCTGTCCGCTTGCAGCATAATTTCACACAAAAGTTGATGAAACACCTCTAAACTGTTGTATTCATTGTTTGCTAAAACTAGCTCCAAGGATTGCTCCACGATCCATGGCGAGTGTTCATATACATTTTCAAAAGTTTCTATAAATTCTTTTGAAGAGTTTTTAGCTAAATCAGTAGGTAATTTCATAGCTATCGTTTCTGTTAAAAATTTTCATACCAATGGTCGGCTATTTGTTTTCGGGTACAAAACCAGACGTCATCAAAAGTTCTAACGTATGCCAAAAACTTTCTCATTGCCATAATTCGACCGGGCCTCCCTAAGATACGTGCATGCATACCTATGGACATCATTTTAGGGTGTGTTTCACCTTCCAAATACAGCGCATCAAAGCTGTCCTTGAGGTAGTTAAAGAACTGCTCACCTGAATTAAATCCCTGTGGAGTAGCAAACCTCATATCGTTAACATCAAGGGTATATGGAATAACTAAATGCTTTTCTTTTTCACTCTTGCCTTCAACCCAATAAGGCAAATCGTCATCATAGCTGTCACTGTCATACAGAAAACCTCCCTCTTCAATTACCAGCCTTCTGGTGTTTGGACTATTTCTACCGGTATACCAACCGAGTGGACGTTTACCTAAAAAATCTGTTAACAAAGATATACAGTTTTTGATATGTTCGCGTTCAGTTTTTTCATCAATAAACTGATAATCTATCCAACGAAGACCATGCGCACAAATGTCATAACCTTCATCAACCAAATAGTCTGCCAGTTCCTGGTTACGGGCAATTGCCACTGCCACTGCAAAAACAGTGATAGGGATTTCAAATTCTTGGAAAAGGCGTAATACTCTCCATACCCCTACCCTTGAGCCATACTCATACAAGGACTCCATACTCATATGTCTCACTCCATCATAGGGCTTGGCCCCCACTATTTCTGACAGGAATGCTTCTGAAGCTTTGTCGCCGTGAAGTATGCAGTTTTCACCGCCCTCCTCATAGTTGAGAACAAACTGCAATGCAACACGGGCCTTATTCGGCCACTGAGGATGAATTGAGCCGCTTCCATAACCGGTCATATTGCGTGGGTAATGATTAAGACTTTCGATTAATTTTTTGTTCATAACTATCTTTAATTAAATATATGGCTATAACTATTTTTTGTCTTGACTTGAACACCAAAGTTTAGTGACTGTACGCAGTGATCTAAATGAACATTTATTGCATCACTTGCCTTTTTTAGATTGTTACTTTTAATGGCCTCAATGAGCTCTTGGTGCTCAGCAAAAGAGCAAAAATTTGATTCACGGTCAGCATATACGGAAGCAGCAAGGGCACTTAATGGAATTAATGGTTTTAAGCTTTCAACTAGATACTTGTTGTCACACAGCTCAGCCAAGGTTAAATGGAAATCGCATGACAATCTGGTGAGCTTTGCAAGTTCTTCAGAATCATGCAACTGCTTCTCTTTGGAAACCAAAGAATCAACCTCAGTCAAGTCGAGCTGCTTGTTGTGATATTTTTCTACCAGGATCATAATGACACCACTCTCTATGGCTTTCCTTGCCTTAAAGATTTGTTTAGTTTCTTGTTCCGTTGGACAAGCAACACGTACGCTTTGATTTTTTTTGTGTATTAAAACACCCGAATCAACTAGCTTATCAAAACCTTGTCTAATCACTGAACGACTGTATCCAAATTCTTCTTGTAAAGAAATTTCAGATAATTTAACTCCAGGGTTGAGTCTGTTCTTTAATATGGCTTCAAAGATAACCTCTACAACATCGTCAGAACTTGTGCTTAAAGTAGTACTCATAGTCTCTTATATATTTGTCTTAAGAATCAATAATAACGCTATTGTAGACCTATAAATTTAAATAGTCAATATTGTTAACAATTATTGTATACAATATTTTAAGTCTAATATTTAGATATTTCTAATTATTTACATTATTTTTTTGCCAAAAAATTATAGACAGGAATATAATGTTTACAACTCGGGTATTTGTTTAAAAATTTCAAAACCCCAAGTTAAACACAGAAGAATTGTTTTCCCGTCTTTCTTAATGATGGATTTCTGAAATTTTTATAACTATAAAAGTAAGATAAAAATACATAACATAAATCAAGGAGAAGAAAAATGAAACAAACGAAAAGCTCACGATTAGGTGGGTTAATTAAAAAAACAAGTCTGGCTATGATTGCTGGCGCATTTGTCTTATCTGCGTCTATAGCGCAAGCTGACATTAGACCTGCTGTTGTTTATGATGCTGCAGGTAAAAATGATAAATCTTTCAATGAAGCAGTTTTTAATGGCATAACACGATTCATGAATGATACAGGTATTGCGGTCACTGAGCTTGAGCCAACAAATGAAGCACAGATGGAACAAAGCCTTATGAAGCTTGCTCAGCGTGGCTATAGCCCTATAGTAGCTGTAGGCTTTACTTTTGCTGGCCCTCTAACAGTTGCTGCTGAAGCATATCCAGATACAAGTTTCACTCTAATTGATATGGTTGTAGGATTGGACAATGTTCAGAACGTGATATACAAAGAGCATGAAGGTTCCTTCCTGGTCGGCGTGTTGGCGGCTATGAATTCCAAAACTGGGACTGTAGGTTTTGTCGGTGGTATGGGCATTCCACTCATTAGTCGTTTTGAGTGTGGCTACAAGCAAGGTGTTAAATGGCAAGATAGTTCTATGAATATTCTAGCTCAAATGACTGGATCAACTTATTTAGCTTGGAACAACCCATCTAAGGGTGGTGAGATTACTCGTAGTCAAGTTGAGGCTGGCGCTGATGTAGTTTATGCTGCAGCTGGTGGAACTGGAATTGGTGTTTATCAAACTGCTGCTGATTTGGGTGTACTAGCAATTGGTGTAGACTCTAACCAGAACTATATGCAACCCGGAACAATGCTAACTTCGATGTACAAGAAAGTTGGACAAGCCGCTTATGATAGTTATGAAGCTGCTATGAATGGCACTTGGGAAGGTGGCTTTAGAGTTCTAGGACTTGCCGAAGATGGTGTTGGCTGGGCTCTAGACGAGTACAACCGTGACTTGGTCAGTGCAGAGATGGAAGCACGCGTCAATGAAGCCAGAAATGCAATTATTGCTGGTGACATTGTAGTACATGATTATATGGCTGATAATACCTGCCCAATCTAAGTACTACTTTTTTATCCATTAATACATCCGACCTTTTGGTCGGATGTATTATATGTACGACTATAAAATTTTGTTGTATTTAGTTTAGAATTACAACTATGGATCAATCTAACATAGCAATTGAACTAATCGATGTTGATAAACACTTTGGTGCAGTATATGCAAATGACAAAGTTAACCTGAGCGTTAAAACAGGCACAATACACGGCATTGTTGGTGAGAATGGTGCCGGTAAATCAACCTTGATGAGTATTTTGTATGGCTTCTATCAGGCAGACTCTGGGCGCATAAAAGTTTTTGATAAAGACTTTATATCTACTAATTCACGCCAATCAATTGAGGCAGGTATAGGGATGGTTCATCAGCACTTTATGCTTGTCGAGAATTTTACTGTTCTAGAAAATGTCATACTTGGAAGTGAAGATGGTGCTCTAATTTCTGAAAGCCTAGACAAGGCTCGTATTGAATTGACAAGACTAGCTCAAGAGTATGGATTAGAAGTTGAATTAGATGTTGCAGTTGAAGAACTATCCGTTGGTATGCAGCAACGAGTTGAAATTTTAAAAGGCCTCTATAAGGGAGCAAAGGTCTTAATACTTGATGAACCAACAGGTGTATTGACTCCTCAAGAGTCAGACGAATTATTTCGAATATTTGAAGCACTTAAGAAACAAGGTGTCACTATTATATTAATCACTCATAAACTTCGTGAAATCATGAGTATCACGGATTATGTATCTGTAATGCGGGCAGGAAAAATGGTAGCGCATCGTCAAACAAGTGAAACCAATCCAGAAGAACTTGCAGAATTAATGATTGGTCGAAAAGTTTTACTAAATATTGTTAGAACTGAAGCAAAAAGTGGAGACCCTCTCCTAGTTGCCAATAATCTTGAAATACATAATGAACAAGGAATTAAGCGAGTTTCAGAAGTGAGTTTTGAGGCACGCTCTGGTGAAATCCTTGGAATTGCTGGGGTCACTGGTAATGGTCAAGGCACTCTTTTGAAAGCACTAGCAGGAATATTGCCTTTATCTAAAGGCAGTATTGAAATTTTAGGCGAAACTATTTCTCCTAAGAGACCTCTTAACCCTCAAGAGTTACGTAATCTAGGAGTAGCACATGTCCCTGAAGATCGACAAAGAATGGGGATAATTTCAGATTTTAGTGCGAGTGAATCAGCACTCTTAGGCTATCAAAATGACAAAGAAATTAACCAGGGTGTTTGGCTCAAACGATCATTAGTTAAAGCTAACTGCGAATCAATAATGGAGGCGTTTGATGTTCGCCCTACAAATCCAGACTTAAAGTCATCCAACTTTTCAGGTGGAAATCAACAAAAACTTATTTTAGCAAGAGAATTTGAACGTGACCCAGAAGTCTTAATTATCGGTCAACCCACTCGTGGAATTGATATTGGTGCCATTGAGTTTATAAGGAAGCGCATCATAAAGATGAGAGATGCAGGTAAAGCGATTATTTTAATTTCAGTGGAATTAGAAGAAATCATGTCAATCAGTGACCGAATCATTGTAATGTGTGACGGTGAAATAACTGGAACTGTCGATGCTGCTAAAGCTGATGAAGCTACCCTCGGAATGATGATGGCTAACGCTTTACCTTCTGATAAAAAAATCACAGAGGCTCAACTATGACTCGTGATAGAAGATTATCATGGATAAATGGCTTATTATTGCCACTCTTTAATGTTTTAACTGCGTTTTTAGCTACGGGGGTCGTTTTTCTATTAATAGGTGTTGATCCAATAGAGGCTACAAAAATATTAATCTATGGTGCTCTTGGATATGATGAAGGTCTTGGATACACACTTTATTACGCAACAAATTTTGTTTTTACCGGTTTGGCAGTAGCCGTTGCTTTTCATGCAGGGTTATTCAATATTGGAGGCGAAGGTCAGGCTTATGTTGGTGGTCTTGGTATTGCTTTAGTTGCTTTATATATCAACCCTGCTCTAAGTGCTTGGATTGTTATCCCATTAGCCATCTCTGGTGGGCTATTGTTTGGCGCTTTATGGGCAATCATTCCTGCTTATTTACAAGCCTATCGAGGAAGTCATATTGTTATCACAACGATTATGTTTAATTTTTTGGCCTCTGCCTTAATGGTTTATATGTTGGTGCATGTTCTTCGAGAAGTAGGCAATATGACCCCCGAAAGTACAAATTTTCCTGATGTTGTATGGTTGCCTTTTGTTCATGATGTGTTTGCTGGATTTGGCTATAACATTGCAAAATCACCACTAAATTTATCCATTCTTGTAGCTTTATTTTTCTCATTTCTAGTTTGGTTTTTCCTTTGGCATACTCGTTGGGGTTTTGCTATTCGAGCTACAGGAAAAAGCAATGATGCTGCAATATATGGTGGTATTAATCCAAAAAAAATTATCGTTGTAACGATGTGCATCTCCGGAGCATTAGCCGGATTAGTTGGGGTTAATGAACTTATAGGAGTTCAACACCGTCTATTTTTAAATTTTAATTATGGTTATGGCTTTGGCGGGATTGCAGTTGCACTAATGGGCCGAAATCATCCTGTTGGAATTCTTATTGCAGCCTTTTTGTTTGGCATACTTTACCAGGGTGGTGCAGAATTGGATTTTGAATTACAGAACGTTTCAAGAGATATAGTTGTGGTTATGCAAGGTCTAGTTATCTTGTTTTGTGGTGGCTTAGAGTATTTATATAGGCCTGTTTTAATGCGTTTTTTAGCACCTATTGAGGCATCTGAATGAGTGATTTATTTTTAACTACTGTATTAACATTAGATGCTTCAGTTAGAGTTTGTGTGCCACTTATTTTCGCCTCTATGGCTGGCTTATTTGCTGAGCGTTCAGGAGTTGTTGATATTGGTCTTGAAGGAAAACTTCTGATGTCAGCTTTTATTGCTGCCAGTGCTGCCTCTGTTTTTGGCTCACCTTGGCTCGGATTAATTGCAGGAATGTTTGCATCTTCTGTCCTAGCAATGATTCATGGCTTTGCATCGATAACATACAAAGGAAATCAAATTGTTAGTGGCGTTGCAATCAATATCTTGGCTTCAGGGCTTACCATGATTTTAACTTTAGCTTGGTTTAAAAGTGGCGGAATAACTCCAACCCTTCAAGGAAATGAGAGATTTCTTTCTATTACACTTCCTGGCGTTGATATTATTGATCATATTCCAATCCTAGGTGTTATCTATAGGGAACTAATTAGTGGTCACAATATTTTAGTCTACTTAGCTTTTGCTATCGTCCCTCTTGTTTGGTGGGTTGTGTATCGAACTCGATTTGGTCTTCGATTACGAGCTGTTGGAGAAAACCCTAAGGCTGTTGATACGGCTGGTTTATCAGTAGAAGGGCTTCGATATAAGGCTTTACTTATAGGTGGAATTCTGTGTGGAATCGGCGGTGTTTATATTGCAACCGCTTATAACGCTCAGTTCACTAAAGAAATGACTGCTGGCCAAGGATTTATTGCTCTGGCAGCACTTATATTTGGAAAGTGGCATCCATATAAGGTTTTGGCTGCATGTTTCTTGTTCGCATTTTTACAGGCTTTAGCTATTAGACTTCAAGGTGTTGTCATCCCTGGAATCGGTGAAATTCCAGTTCAATTAATTGAAGCAACACCTTACATTTTAACTGTCATCTTGTTGGCTGGTTTTATTGGAAAAGCAATACCTCCAAAAGCATCCGCTCAGCCATATATTAAGGAATTATAGATATGAATGAAGAGAACTACATTGCAGCTACAAAAGAAGCCATGAGTAAAGCTTATGTGCCCTACTCTAATTATCCAGTTGGTGCGTTAATAGTAACTGATAATGGAAATACATATAGTGGTTGTAATGTCGAAAATGCAAGCTATCCTCTAGGGAACTGTGCTGAGGCTTCAGCAATTGCATCGATGGTCATTGGTGGTGAGAAAAAGATAAAAACGATTTATGTTATGACTAAGAATGATGAAGGTGGTATACCTTGTGGTGGTTGTAGACAACGAATAAGAGAATTTTCTGACGAAAATACACAAATTATGATGTGCTCTCCAGATGGAGTGCAGCAACGAATAAATCTTTCTGAACTTTTACCTAATTCTTTTGGGCCGGAGCACTTGTAATGAGTCAAGTCGAAGATTGCGTCAATATAATAAACCAGAGTGCCAAAAACTTTAAACCTCAAGTTGGACTTATTCTTGGCTCTGGTTTAGGTCAGTTTTGTGACAATATAGAAACACAAGCAAGTATTGATTTTGATCAGCTACCTGGATTTCCAATTGCAGGTGTTGGTGGTCATGCCGGAAGATTATTATTTGGTCAAGTTGGTAAAACTAATGTCGTAGCAATGCAAGGCAGAGCACATTATTATGAGCAAGGCAAGGCAGATGTTATGGCTGTTGCTATTCAAACTCTTAAAGCGATTGGATGCAGTAGTTTAGTGCTTACAAATGCTGCAGGTAGTTTAGTCAAGGAAGCTTCTCCAGGAAGTGTTATGCTGATTACAGATCACATTAATATGACTGGTGTTTCACCGCTATTTGGCGCTGAAAGTAATAAACGTTTTGTTGACATGAGTAATGCCTATAACCCTTCGCTTAGCAACTCTATGCGCAGTGCCGCAAAATCTAATGGGATAACCCTACATGAGGGAGTCTATGCATGGTTTAGTGGCCCTCAGTTTGAAACTCCTGCAGAAATCAAAGCAGTAAAAATATTGGGTGCTGATGCTGTTGGGATGTCTACAGTTCCTGAGGTCATCTTAGCTCGTCATCAAGAACTACCTTTATGTGCACTTTCAGTTATCACTAACTATGCTGCTGGAATGAGTGAAACAGCACTTAGTCATGAACAAACGATAGCTTTTGCTAGTAAGGCAGCAGATACTGTCGAACATTTATTGGTTTCATATCTTAATAATCAATCATAATTTATATGAATACTAACCAAATGAATAATAAAAATACAGCAATTGATAATCATGGAGCTAATCAAGATAAGAAGGTTATTTCTTATATAACAGCTGATATTGAAGATCATTCAAATACTAAACGAAATCCTGGAATGGATTTTCAGCTTGATAAGATTTCTAGCATATCTATTAACCGTAGCGCTATTGAGCGTCGTTGTAAAAATTATGGAGTTCGTCGAAGCATTAAAAAAGATAAACAAGCTGCATGGCTACTTAAAGCGATCACATTGATGGACTTAACAACCCTTTCGGGAGATGATACTAAAGCTCGAGTCCGTCGACTTTGTAGTAAAGCAAAAAAACCTTTAAATCCAACTTTAAGTAAAGCCTTAGGTGTAGATTCTCTTAACCTAGGTGTTGCTGCAGTATGTGTTTACCATGACATGTTATCAGCTGCTAAAAATAATCTAGTTGATTCTAAAATTAATTTAGCGGCAGTCTCTACTGGATTCCCTGCAGGACTTTCACCATTACCTCTGAGACTTCAAGAAATTGAGTATTCAGTAGCTTCTGGAGCTAATGAAATTGATATAGTAATAAGTCGACGCCATGTCTTAGAAGGAAACTGGCAGGAGCTATACAATGAAGTCAAATCATTTCGTGAAAAGTGCGGTGAGGCTCACATGAAAACTATTTTAGCGACCGGTGAACTTGGAAATCTTAGTAATATTGCAAGAGCCTCTCAGATCTGTATGATGGCTGGTGCTGACTTTATTAAAACGTCTACTGGAAAAGAATCCACTAATGCCACTTTGCCTGTAAGTCTTGTTATGATTCGAATGATTCGTGATTACTATAATGAAACTGGAATTCGAATAGGCTTTAAAGCTGCCGGTGGAATAAGTGATACCAAGACTGCACTGACCTATATGACTATGATTCAAGAAGAACTAGGCAGGAGATGGCTTGAGCCAGATTTATTTCGTTTTGGCGCCTCAAGTTTACTTGGTGACATTGAGCGCCAACTTGACCACTTTTCTAGTGGCTATTATTCAGCCTCTTATCGTCACCCATTAGCATAGGATTAAATTATGACAATATTAGAATCATTTGAAAAACTTGATTATAGTGAAGCCCTAGAAAGTAGCTCTGAGGCTCAAAAATGGCTTGAGAAGAATGGTCGTCGATTTGGACAATTTATAAATGGTAAATTTGTAAACCAGAAAGATGCAAAATTAATTGCTAGTTTAGACCCTTCAAATGGAGATTTACTTGCAAACATAGAGGTTGCAAGTAGCACTCAACTAGATAATGCAGTAAAGGCTGCAAGGAAAGCGCAGCCAGGTTGGCAGTCACTTGGAGGCCATGGAAGAGCAAAAGTTCTTTATGCGTTAGCACGATTACTCCAAAAAAATTCTCGACTAATAGCGGTTCTTGAAACTTTGGATAATGGTAAGCCGATTCGCGAAAGTAGGGATATTGATATACCTCTTGCAATTAGGCATTTTTATCATCATGCTGGTTGGGCACAACTCCAAGAAAAGGAATTTAAAAGCTATCAATCAATCGGAGTTATCGCACAGATTGTTCCATGGAATTTCCCACTATTAATGTTGTCATGGAAGATTGCACCTGCCCTTGCAATGGGAAATACTATAGTATTTAAAGCCGCTGAGCAAACCCCTATCACGGCGATGTATTTTGCTCATTTATGTAAGCAAGCTGGAGTCCCCTCAGGTGTTATTAATATGGTTAATGGTGATGGTGTTGTAGGCGCCTCTTTGGCGGCTCATGATGGGATAGATAAGGTTGCATATACTGGCTCAACTGCTGTTGGTCAATCAATCAGAAAAAGTACCGCTGGACAGGGTAAAAAATTAACTCTCGAGCTTGGAGGAAAGTCAGCATTTGTAGTTTTTGAGGATGCTGATTTAGATGCTGCTGTTGAAGGGCTTGTTGACTCTATTTGGTTTAATCAGGGTGAGGTATGCTGTGCAGGATCAAGATTATTAGTTCAGTCAGAAGTTGCTGATAAATTACACTTAAAAATCAAAGCAAGAATTAAACAATTACGCTTAGGTTTACCATTAGATAAATCTATAGATTTAGGAAGTTTAGTAAGTAAAACTCAATTTCAAAGAGTTAGCCAAATGGTAGAAGATGGTCTTGAGCATGGAGGTAAGGCCTATCAAGCTTGTGATATCGATGCAGATAAAAACTTGTATCCACCAACACTTATTACTGAGATTGATTCAAGCCACCCATTAGCGCAAGAAGAAATTTTTGGTCCAGTCCTTGTTTCGATGACTTTTAGAACTCAGTCTGAGGCTGTTGAACTTGCTAATAATAGTCGATATGGCTTAGCAGCTAGTGTTTGGAGTGAAAATATTAATCGTGCTATGGACGTTGCACCTAAGATTAAGGCTGGAGTATTATGGATTAATTGTCATAATCAGTTTGATGCCTCTTGTGGCTTTGGTGGCGTAAAGGAATCTGGATTTGGACGAGAAGGCGGAAAGGAGGGACTTTATGAATACTTAAAGCCGAAATTTTTAAGACCTATTAAAAACCCAAAGTCTAAAAAAGTAAATGATAAAAATATTGATAATTCAATTGACCGTACTTTAAAGTTTTATATTGGTGGTAAGCAAGTCAGACCGGATGGTGGTCATAGTATGTCAACTTATAACGCTGATGGAAGTCTAGCTGCTATAGTTGGCTCAGGTAACCGAAAAGACATCCGTAATGCTGTAAATGCAGCAGTTAAGGCTGCCTCTTGGAGCTCTCAAAGTGGTCATGGCCGTGCACAAATTCTCTACTTCCTTGCAGAAAACTTAGCGATCCGTGAGTCTGAATGGATCCAACGCTTAGAAACACTATGTGGAGTTACTAAAAAGCAAGCAAAAGCTGAATTTGATGAAAGTTTAAGTAGAATTTTTAGTTATGCTGCTTGGGCGGATAAATATGATGGGGCTGTTCATAGTGCTCCATACAGGGGAGTTACAATGGCTCTCCCAGAACCTATTGGTGTTTTAGCGCAAGTTGCACCTGAAGATCAACCCCTACTTACAACCATATCTTTAATTGCTCCAGCAATTGCTATGGGAAATCGAGTCATTCTGATTCCTAGTGAAAGCTTTCCAAGCGTCGCATTAGAGTTAGTTCAAACTTTTGAAACTTCAGACATTCCTCCTGGTGTTATTAATATTGTAACTGGTGATAAAGATGAACTATCTAATCAATTAGTAGGTCACGCTGAAGTTGATGGTGTTTGGTGTTGGGCTGATAGTGATACTGTTGCAAAGGTTGAGACAACTAGTGCATTAGATTTAAAGCGCTTATGGATTCATAGTGATGGTGATCGAGATTGGCTCGACCCTAATCAAGGAGAAGGCCTAGAATTTTTAAGAAATGCGACCGAAGTTAAAAATATTTGGACACCTTACGGGGATTAATCTTTTTTTATGAGTAATTTATTCCTGCCTCAAGAGCTTATCCGAAAAAAACGAGATGGCCTTATTCTTTCTGATTCAGAGATTGGATTTTTAGTAAAAGGTATTAGTGATAATAGCCTTACAGATGCTCAACTTGGTGCATTTGCAATGGCTGTATATCAGTGCGGCATGACGATGGATGAACGTGTTAGCTTGACCACTCATATGATGAACTCAGGTGACACTCTTCAATGGCAAGATTTAAACCTTGATGGACCTGTTGTCGATAAGCACTCTACCGGAGGAGTTGGAGATAAAATTAGTTTAATGCTTGCACCTATTGTTGCTGCTTGTGGAGGTTATGTTCCGATGATCTCTGGGCGCGGCTTAGGTCATACTGGTGGAACACTAGATAAACTTGAGAGTATTCCAGGCTATAACGGGACGCCTGATAATAATAAGTTTCAATCATTAGTAAAAGAAGTTGGCTGTGCCATAATTGGTCAAACTGCAAAGTTAGCTCCTGCCGATCAGCGATTTTATGCAACTCGTGACGTAACTGC
>ENA-ORXI01002276-ORXI01002276.1-sediment-metagenome-genome-assembly--contig:-NODE-2276-length-13955-cov-23.144545_pt1 | contig 13955 bp, 10 predicted proteins | sample MGYA00237861_ERZ511468 | MGnify/ENA primary metagenome ERZ511468 (study PRJEB26299, sample SAMN06266213) | sediment metagenome | isolation source: Hudson Canyon methane seep mesocosm | place... | reverse complement strand
ATAAAAATTCAAATATTTAGTGTTTCGGCTTAGATGAAAAACGAAAAAATAATCTAGATAATGACTAACCTTCGTTATATTTAACTTGGTTACGACCATGCTCTTTTCCATAATATAAAGCATCATCAGCCAGTTTGATTAAATCAGCAACCGATTCATTATTTTTTAAACTCGACACGCCGATTGAAGTGGTAATACTGAGTGTTTTTCCCGGCTCATATTCAACTACATTATCGGCAATTTCTTTGCGTAAGCGTTCTGCAAATTTAATCGCATTTTCAGCATCGGTATTAGGCAGTAAAATTGCCATTTCTTCACCACCGTAACGAATAGCATAATCAGTTGCACGAATAGCCGTGTTAATGATAGTTGCCGTGTTTTGTAACACCACATCGCCCGCTTGATGTCCGTAGTTATCATTAACGTTTTTAAAATGATCAATATCAAGCATTAAGTAAGAAAAAGGTTGTTGATTTTTTTTATAGCGTTCTAAAAGCGGAGAAAATTGTTTATTCAACCAACCTCGATTAAATAAACCGGTTAAATCATCAATATTAACGTGATATTCAAGTAGTTTTTGTTTTTCAAGAGAGGTTTCAATTTGTGTTGCCAGCCCCCTAAAACGGTTGACAACAATTTGTAATAAATTAATGGTAAAACGGTGATTATCATTCACCAGTTTCCAGATCAAAGTTTCATCAATAATAACCACGTTACAATCTGTATGACAAATAATTGAAGCGGTGGTCGGTTGTTGGTCTACCAGCGATATTTCCCCCATAATTTCACCCGCATAAATAGTTCTTACTGGTTCTTTATCTTTAAGATAAACGCCCGCTTCACCTTTAACTAGTAAATGCAGTGCTGAGTTTAAATAATCTTTGGTAATAATATGCTCATCTTTTTTTAGGGCAACAGAGGGCAAATTTTCAAGCTCTATATTGATAGAGACCCCTTTAAATAAGTCAAAATCGTCTAAGGAAAGTATTTTCATTTGTTTAGTGAGTCTTTAAAATCGAGTTAGAGTTGAATGCGATATAATATCTAAACGCTATATTCAAAAAATGAGATGTTTCATTTATGTCCCCCATAATAAACTACTTTTTCAAAAAATGCTGTAATCAACGGTGGGCGTTAAGTAGCTTAATGATTATTTTAATCATTTTATCCATTCCACAAACAGCACATTTACTTAGTCGGGTTAGAAATACCTCATACGACTTTTATCAACGCCTACAGCCACGGACATATCAAGCAGCACCGGTTAAAATTATCGCCATTGATAATGAAAGCTTAGAAAAAATAGGTCAATTTCCTTGGTCAAGAATAAAAATGGCACAGTTAATTGAGAAATTAAATGCTTTAGGTGCAAAAGTCATTGCTTTCGATATGATTTTTTCAGAGCCTGATAGAACCTCACCACAACACTTAAGCCCTTTATTTGCCAATAATCCACTCTTACAGCAACAGCTAATGGCACTGCCAGATAATGATGAAGTCTTAGCGGCTGCGATAGCAAAAGCCAATGTGGTTGGCAGTTTTATGTTGACCGCACAGCCCAATAATAATGTTTTTCCTAAAGCCAAAGCTGGCATGTTGGTACAAAGTACCCCGCCTTTTGCACAGATGAATTGTCTCTATCCGAATGGTCGTAATTTAGATATTATTGAACAAAGCACCCAAGGCAATGGCACTATTGCCTATATTGCCGATGAAGATGGTGTAATTCGTAATGTGCCGTTACTATTCTGTCTTAAACACGCCAATCAACAGCGATTATTTCCTTCGCTCAGTTTAGAAGCGATTCGACTGTTTAAACAGCAAGGGCAATATAATATTTATACCGATGATACCGGTGAACTGACAGATATTAAACTCGGTAAGGATTTGAATATTGAGCTGAATGGAGATGCAGATATATGGCTGCATTATACGCCTAGCATGGCATCACGCTATATTCCTGCATGGAAAGTGCTAGAAAATAAACTGGATAAACAAAGCCTGCAAGGTCATATTGTATTTGTCGGTGTTACCGCTAGTAATTTATTTGATATGCGTTTTAACCCCTTTGGTCATATTATTCCTGGAGTTGAAGTTCATGCACAACTGACGGAACAATTATTACAAACTAGCTATTTACATAGCTTAAGCTTAGAAAATACGTGGCTTAGACTATTTTTAATCATTAGCTTTTATATATTTTGTAAACTTCAGCAAAAAATACCGGCAACTAAACTCGCGCTTATCTTACTGGTTTTTATTACTTTAATTTTATCGCTATGTTGGTCAGCCTTTATTTATAAACGCTTGTTAATTGATCCCTTATTACCCAGTTTTGCACTGATTTTTTTATTTATTACCTTTTTCATCCAAAAACAATTAAAAACTGAAGAGGAAAAACGCTGGTTACGCTCAGCCTTTGAACACTATATTTCACCGAATCGGGTTAAACATTTAATCGAGCATCCCGATAGCTTGAGTTTAGGCGGAGAATACCGAGAGTGTAGCTTTGTGATGACTGATTTGGCTAATTTTACTAGCTTAATGGAAAAACATTCGCCACATGAATGTGTCAATATGCTCAATGAATATCTCGATGGCATGATTGAAATTGCGTTTAAATATAATGGCACCTTGGATCGTATTGTCGGTGATGCGGTAGCGGTGATTTTTTCAGCCCCTCTAATACAAGAAAACCATCGTGAATTAGCTTTAAAATGCACATTAGAAATGGACGCTTATGCAATGCAATTTGTATCAGCTAAAAATAACCAAGGCATTAACTTTGGTATTACCCGTATCGGTGTCTGCACCGGAAATGTATTAGTGGGTAACTTTGGCGGTAAAACCATGTTTGATTATCGGGCTTTGGGTGATCCGATTAATACCGCCGCACGCTTAGAAAGTGTTAATAAACAATTTGGCACCCGTTTATGTGTCGCAGAATCTACCTTACAAGGTTGCAAAGGTTTCAGAACCCGCCCGATAGGCGACTTAGTATTAAAAGGTAAAACTGAAAAAATAAAAGCATTTGAGTTAGTGTCAGAAGAACGCTTTACGCAGCCTTTAATACAAATCTATATTGATGCTTATGAGCTTATGGAAAATTATGGCAGTGATGCACTCTGTTTATTTAAACAGTTAATTGAGCAATATCCAGACGATAGCTTAAGTTTATATCATTATCAACGCTTAGAAGATAAGCTAGTCAATAACCTAGATATAAATGCCACCATTATTTTAAAAGATAAATAATAAATATGACTATATTAAGAATTATTGCGATTTTTTTTATTGTAATCAATACGCAGGCTGTAATCGCTGACGATATGCATAGCACAATAAAAAAAGCGAAACGAATGACTCAGCAAGGGCAATTTGAACAAGCCTATAACTTGTTAGCGCCGGTATCAGATGATTATGCAGGGGAGGCTGATTTTGATTATCTTTACGGTGCTGTTTTAGTGCAATTAAAGCAAAACACCTTAGCGGCATTAGCCTTAGAGCGTGCCTTAATCATGCGTCCTGAACATTTAGCCACTCAACAACTCTTGTTAAAAACCTATCAACAATTAAAAAACTTTGATATGGCAATGGCATTAAAACAGAAAATAAATACTTTAAGCACAACACCGAAAAAGGCAGTGATAAACACTAATCCTACCGAATCAATCTATCGATTTTCAGGATTTTTAGGGATGGCCGTTGGTTATGATGATAATTTAACCACTGGGCCAGATAATGATTTTATTACCTTGCCGATAGTTTCTGAATTAGGCGATGTCTATGTTGGGGATACTTTAGTTAAAGACCAAGATGTTTTTGGTTCTTTTAGCGGCGGTGGGCGATTGGATATAACATTACCCAAGAATTTCTCAGTTAATATGGGTGTGTATGGTAATCATCGTTTAAATGATAGTCGTAACGATGAAGATATGAGTTTAGTTAGCTCTTGGCTAGGAACCGGTTATCAATGGGATAAAAATACCTTTAATATTAGTTTTAAACAGCAAGCTATTTGGTTAAGTGAACAACATTATCAAGATCAATATTCCTTTTTAGGGCAATGGTCACGCTCGTTATTTCAATCCAGTTTAGTGTCTTTTTATGCGAATGGTCGGCTATTAAAATATAAAGAGGCAACTAACCTTAATGCTAATGCTTATACTTTAGGGGCTATTTTTTACCAGCAATTCAATACCACTTTCTTGCCGCTGTTATCATTTGAACTGTATGGTGGTGAAAATAAAGTGCTAGATACTGACTATCAATATTTAGGCTATGGTAATGTGGGTGTACGTTTAGGCTCTCGATTTCAGTTAGCTAAAAATGATAGCTTATATTTGAATACTAATTTTGAATATCGACACTACAAACAAGATAACCCCTTCTTTTTAACCGCACGTGATGATAAACGTTATGGTGTCACCGCACGTTATAGTCATTACTTTTTTAATAAACAGTTAGATGTCTCATTACAATGGACATGGCAGTTAAATACCTCTTCTCTTGAGCTTTATGATTATCAACGTCACTTTGCAACATTGAGTGCACAATGGAATTTCTAGGACACACATCATGAATATTAAACAGTTAGCATGCGGTCAGCGTTGGGTTTTGATACTCCTAATCTTACTGTATCAAAATATCGCGGTCGCCGAAGTAGCCAAGGTTATTTTTACTAAAGGTCAGGCTTATGCGGTTGACCTTAACCATCAGCAACGTGATTTACAAAAAAAATCGTTAATTGAAAAAGGCGATACGATTATTACTAAAGATGGCTCATTACAGCTACGTTTTACTGATGGCGGCTTAGTGTCTTTTTATGAAAATACCGAATTTAAAATTGAGGATTATCAATTTACCGACAAGGGAAAAAAAGAAGATAAAGCCCTGTTTAAATTTGTAAAAGGGATGTATCGCACCGTTTTAGGTAAGATTAAACAAGAACGCTACCAAGTTAAAACCAATGTTGCCTCAATCGGCACACGAGGCACAGAATATAGAGCTACTTTAGCTGATAAACTACAGGTTGATGTTTTTGAAGGTATTGTGGTGTTAAACAATAGCAGTGGTGATTTTGTCATACCCGCTGGTCAGTCAGCACTGGTCGCTGATAATATGACCCGCCCTTTATTTTTAGAGTTTAAAAATAGAGGTTATGGCAAAGGCACACAGAAAAATTCTCATAAAGGCAAACGCCCCCCTCCACCGCCAAGAAAAGGCAATCAGCCCCCTCCGCCACCTAAAGATGGTAGCCAACCACCGCCGCCCCCGAGAAGTGATGATGGCAACAATCCACCTCCTCCGCCGCCTCTAAATAATCAAGGTATTAATCTAGGTGGCTCTGCTAATCAACCGCCCCCCCCGCCGCCACCGCCTGCAATTGGTTTTCAGCCCGGAGCGACTCCACCACCTCCTGTGCGCGATAAAGAAAGTCAGCTGACTAATAATCGTGAAAATACCACCATAGAAAGTATCTTAAATGGTAGTATTTCAGTGGAGAGCCTAAGATTACCACCACCGCCTCCACCAATACAAACTCCACCACCTGAATTAGCACCACCACCTATTATAGGTAATGAACCTGCTCCTTCTTTACCGCCACCGCCTAACGCTCCGCCGCCACCAAGACCTTAAGCGGTTCGTTTTTCTTATTTGGCGACCTTATCCTGAAAAACAGATAATTTAGTCTGTTTTAATTTTAGTTTAAGCTCGCCTATATGATAATTATGGCAAGTAGTACAACTTTCAGAGGCTTTCTGTTCAGCATGGCAGCTACTGCATTGTTGTTTTTCAATGCTTTTAAAACTTTGTGATTTCTCACTGGTTTGAGAAAACTGATGACAAGTTGCACAATTTTTAATCCCTGCCATCGCTAAATGACGATCATGCGCATACCGAGTAAAGGGCTGGTGGTTTTTATCAGGACGTTTAGCAGTCCAATTAATTGCCTTATCATCTGTTAAAGTATGACATTTTAAACACATTCCAGGTGCTTGAGGCTTTGAAATAGTTTTAAAAATCGCTTGTAAATTTTTATCTGCATGGGATGCACTTAAATCTAACCAGCCTTTCAGAAAAGGATCTTCATGTACGCTAGGACGATAATATAAACTGTCATAGGATTGATACCAACCACCTGATTTAACCCACTCTTCTGCGGAGGTGGTTAGTTTAACGCTACTTTCTTGTGGCTCATCAAATGAATCTTCCTCATCAAGACTGAGCAAGTCATCATCGTCATCAGCCATTAATGAATCTAAATCATCCCCACCTAACAAGCCATCATCCGCCAATAAATCGTCTTCAATAGTCTCTGTAATTGCAGAGGGGATAATATGTTTTATCTCAGCAATGACCGGTGCATTTAAAAGTTGCTTTAAAGCAATCAAATCATTTTGTTGATAAAGCTTCAGTTCTTGGTTTAAAAGTGGGAACCAATATTTTAAAGCTTCATTAAATAAGGCAGGCGGTAATAACGAGACTAAAGCAGAAAATTTTGTGCTGGACAGCGAATTAGCCAATGATTTTTCTAAACTTTGTTTTAAAGCATTATGCCCTTGTGACTGCAAGGTTGCCAATAAGGTTTTAATTGACCAGATTAAATCAGTTGCTGCTTGTAATTGAATGTTAGAAGCTTTGCGTAAATCTAAAGTATCCATTTTTTCTAAAATGTTTAAAGCCTTAACTGCTTTTGGATCGTTAGATAATAGTAGCCGCATAAACACAGATAATTCACTATCCGCATCCTCTGGCCATGATCCGGTAACAAAACCTTTAGCTTTTAAAGTTTCGATATCCATGCCCATTAAACTAAACACGGCAATACCTTTACTGCCCGCCTGACTATCGCCTTGAATTTGTTTTAAATGACACGCACGACAGCTTTGATCAAATCCTTTTGACAGCATTAATTCACCTTTATTATCAGGTTGATGACAGTCATTACAATTTTCAGGTTGTACCGCCGCTTCATCTGCAAAGTTTTTAGCAATATGCTCCGGATGATTAAAGTTAATCTGGGTTTTATCTGCGTAAGGATACTCGCTAAATTCAGGGTGATCTTTAAACTCTGTAAAGGTTTGCTGATGACAGCTTTGACAGTTTTTATCATTAATAGCGGTTAAATCATGCTGAGTGCCTTGGTGCTCATGATGACAACTGATACAGCTAATATTTTTTTCACTTTGATCATCTAAACCACTTTGAGCTAATGTAGCCATCAATAGTGTCGAATTTAAGGGCTGTTGGGTGACTTTTTCTGTCAGTGCTTGTAAATGTGAATGGGATAAATTATGTGCTAACCCAGCCTGCTCACCAAATTGATGACAATCAACGCATAAAGCATTTTCTGTATTATGCTGAAAAGGCTGCAAGGCTTGTAATAAAATATTAATACTTTTTAGACCACCACTACTATGACAGCTTTGACATTCTGATTCTAAAAAACTGTGGTTACTGCTTAATTCACCGGGTGAATAAGCCTTTGCAGCAATGATGAATAAAAATATCGATATAAAGGCAATAAATAACCACAGGTTGATGCGTGATATTTTTGCTTTTTGACTTAACTGTGGCAAACAAAAGCCTAATTTTTTTGAACAGCCCCCATCGGGTAATGCACCTTGAGCACAAGGTGTTGGGCTGGCACAATACCAACGGTCTTCTTTTTGTAACGGCTGGCACTCATATTCGCTATGACAATCGCCCTGATGATCTGAACCACTCCGACAGGATTTTCCTATTTCAGCACGACCACACACCCATTTCTGTTGTTTATTAAAGAAATTCCAGCGCATTACAATCCTCCTATATAGGCATAGACCAATATCAGATGTAACACGGCAAACAGTAATAAACCATAACTTAAGGGAATGTGTACAAATAACCAGCGCTTTAAGAGTGATTGCCCCGCATACTGGTAATCTAATCTATTTTTTTCGACCACTAATACATGTATTTTATTGATGATTTCACATTCTTCCTCATTAAGATAACGCTGTAAATTAATAAATTCAGCCTCAAATTTATAAATAATTTTTTTATACTGAAAAAGATGTGGCCAAAAATCACGGGGTTTTAATAAAAAATGCAATAAATGTTCTTGATAAAACGCAGCAATAGTATTAGATTTTATATCTAAAGACTGTTCTACTAACTGCTCAACATCGTTAAAAATCTGTTGTTGTTTGCCTTTAATATCTTGATATAACACTGAACCATTCCGAGCTAAACAAGGCGGCAACATTCTCGTAATGCATAAACCAAACAGACCGCTCAGCGTTTCAGCGACAAAGGTAAAATATAAAAGTTGCTTTAAAATACCTTCCGGCATCTGCCAGCCTGCATGAAATAAAAATAAAGCAATAACGAAAAATCCTACATAAATATGTAGCTGCATCCATGTAGACACTTTTAAAAACAATTTTCCACCGGTTATTTTTTTACGTAAGGTAAATAAATATAATACTAAGACGGCGACTAATAATATCCAACCGGTAAAAAAGGCATTATTATTTAAAGTATATTGATTAAGTTGCTGGATAAAGACAATGACTAATAAAGCCAATACAAGCAGGCTAACATTTAAAAGACGTCGCTGGTGAAGTTTCATAATGGAAATTTTTTATCCACAAGTAGTTTAGCGATTAAACCAATCGGCAAAGGAAGCAATATTCCCCATATCTAAACGTTTTAAGGCATCATGAGGGCAAGCTTGTTCACAAGCAGGAATAGAACCATGTCCAATGCACAAATCACATTTACTGGCCTTCAATAACGGCGTGCCATTTTGCTCATCTAATAAAGCTTGTCCCGAATCATCAAACACTTCACGCATTATAATATTTTCATAAGGACAGCTATTTGCACAACCTGAACAACCTATACAAGTATTATCATCAATAATAATATTACCCAGTTGACCACTGCGATGTATCGCACCGGTTGGACAGCCAATTAAACAAACGGGGTCGGTGCAGTGCATACAGGCATGGGTAATCGCATATTTATCAATATGAGCACCATTACGATTAAAACGAGCTTGGCCATCATGTAAACTCGCACAAGCACTGACACAATCATCACAGCCAGTGCAACGATGACGGTCAATGACCATAGTAGAACTACCATTAATAAAACGTTTTTCCACTAACTGCTCTAAAATCCCCGTATCTATATCATAATCTAAATTATCGTGATCATTAATTAACGTAGGCAATAGGGCTTCATCAATATGAGCAAAAGCATATTTTTCAATAGATGACGTTGGAATACGGATAATATCAACATAACCAATCGCCCTTAAGCTATGCTGGTAGTCAATTTCTTCACCAGTACGCCAATTATGCACTAGCTCCTCAAAACCAAAAGTATCGCCTTGTTTTAAGTAACCAATGGTCTTTTCACCATGATTAATAGTTTTACTCAATCGTGCAAAGCCTGAAGAAATAAGGAGTAATCCATCTACATAATCACCTTGCTGAGCAATAATAGGCTCTATTTTAAGAGTCGAATTAACATCCTCATCATTTTTAACCTTTTGAAAACTGCGTTGCCACTCAAATTTCCCGTAATTTTCAAATAAACTTTGCTCGTTTAATTGTTGTAATTGTTCTGCTTTAAGATGTGATAAAAATTTAGTATTACGCAGTTGGACTAATAAACTATGTTGTTTATATAGAGCTCGAACCTGTTCACGTATTTGAGTATCGTAACGCATTAAATCGCGTAATCCCTGCCAACCAATTTCTAATATTTCAGTATCAGTTTTAGAAAAAACCGTTGCAGTACGTGTACCACGTGCTAAAGCCGCAATTTCACCATAAAAGCTATCTGCTTCCAAGGTAATATAATTATCAGGATATTGTTCAATAAAATGCTGAAATTGAGGTGAGAGCGTTAAGTGTTCTTCTTTATTATGGGTGGTAAATAAAGGAAAATCTAATAGCCTTGTAGATTTAGCAGCTTTAAAAAAATTAAATAGTCCAGTCGGTTTTTTAGTTTCTATTTCAAGTCCAACCTCATTTTTTATAATCGCCACATCACCAGATAGTGTTAAAAAAGCAGAGCCGCCATATTCACCTTTACGAACAATGACTTCACCCTTTTTAAAATACACAATACGGGTATCATTAGCAATAATGCCACTCAGTGGCAGGCTGTCACTAAAATTACCCGCATTTAGGTGCGATAAGGCTTTAGTCGATAAAACACGAGTGACAATTGCATCACTCATGTCTTTTGAAAAAGGCTTATCCCAGCGTTTAGGCCGTCTAACTTTTGTCATATTTACTGATGTTTATAATCTGCTGGTGCAGGTAATAATGCATCCATTGCCGCAAATTGACTACCATCATAAGCTTTAGCAAAGATTTTATTAATAGCTGCTACTTTATCTGCCGCTGCAGCTAATGAGACTTCATTATTAAGTTTCAATTTAGCCGAACTTGCAGCCGCTAACATTTGTGTAATATCAGCTAAGTTTAATTTTGCATTCACAATTTTTAAGCGTTTACTGGCAATTTTTACCCGTTTCGCCATGGTAATCGCAAACTTAGCTTTTTCTGTCGCTTTAGACAAGCCGCGTAAACTATGCTCTAACTCTAAACCTTGACCGACAATATATAAAACTCTACGACGTTCGATAGACGATTCTATATTTTCATCGCCTGTCGCTGAACGAGCAAAATTATGACGGTTATCACCCTGTGAATAAGCTACTAATTCAAAACGGCTACCTGCTTTATGACCACCGGTATTTACTAATTTTTCATTCGGCACTAAATGACATTGGTAGCAATTTTCTGCTAGATTATAAATATCACGGGGACGAATCATGCTGGTTTGAGAAATTGCATTTAAACGTTGTTGTTTATGCTCAGGGGTTTCATTTTCCTTTTTAACGTCTTTACCGCCAAAGTCATTATGCAATTTAATCCAATCTTTTGCAGGCGTGTGACAAGACTCACAAGCAATGCCCGAAATAGGCGTTAATTCACCCGCTTCTTCTTTATTTAAAAAATGACAATTCATACAGGTACTGTCTTTTTTAATCCGCTTAACGCCCATGTTTTTAGCAATTTTTTTAGCGTTATCACGGCGGGCTAATTCATTAAAGGTCTTGTAATGTTTAGTTTTACGCCATACATCAAGTTCATCTTTATGGCATTCACCACACTCATTCGCACTCATAACCTTACTATGGTCGATAGTACCTGCAAAGATCGGTGATGCTAACATTAGCAGTGGCAAAATAAGCAGTAGCCAATTACGATTTTTCATATTCATTCCTTAAGATTTTATTATTTTTATAGTTTGGTGTTACAAGGCAAGGCTAATATCCCCTTTCGGAATACTAATACAACTTAAACAACTATCAGCTTCAATGCTTGCACTCGGTTCGGTTAAATACTCAACTTCACCTTGCGTAATTTTAACTTTACACATACCACATTGCCCAGCACGACACGCTGATTCTAAAGGTATTTCATTATTTTCAGCCAACTCTAATAATGAGCCTTCAGACGCGTCCCAATTTAACACTTTATTGGATTTACTCAACGTGACAGTATAGCTTTCACCTGTTTCTGCGACTGTCGTTTTAGCAGCACCAAAGGCTTCAAAGTAAATATCATCATCAGGCACACCCCACGCTTTTAAATCATCACTGAGACTTTGCATCATCACAATCGATGCACATAAATAGTAATGGTAATTACTCGCAGGCAGAATAGATTTTAATAAGTCTATAGTAACTCGACCTTGATGCTGAAAATCACGATCATCGCTATTAGGTTTACTGTAACAAAGATGTAAATTGAAATGTGGATGTTGCTCAGCTAATTCTTCAAAATAAGGCTTCATCATAATTTGCGAGCCGTTACGTACCCCATAAAATAAATGCACTTCACGGGTATCTTGCTGACTTATCAAAGTATTAACCATACTTAATAAAGGCGTAATACCCACACCCCCTGCAATTAAAACAATAGGATGCTGAATCTCAGTATCTAAATAAAAATCACCTGACGGGGCTTTGGCTTCTAAAATATCACCAATATGGAGTTGCTCATGCAAATAACGCGACACCAAACCTTCTGGTTCTTTTTTAACTGAAATACGATAGTAATCACTCGAATGACTATCCGACAAGGAATAACAACGCGTTAAACGTTTATTACTTTGCGGATGCTCTATTTGTATCGTTAAATATTGTCCGGGGTGAAAACTCGGCAAAGGCTTACCATCATGCGGCTTTAAATAAAATGAATAAATATCATCGCTTTCACGCACTTTATCCGCAACACTAAAAACACGCACACCATTCCATCGCTGTTGCTTTGAGGTATTTAGGCTTAATGTTGATTTATGCTGCCAATAGTCATTCATTAACTCAAGCTGTTGCAGCTCATAGGATTGGCGACGGCATTCCCCTTTTAATAACATAACTAACCGTATAATAACTGTTAGCAACAGTAATACTGCACCACCTTGAATCAATAATGTTGACGTATCCATTACAAAATAAGCACGTTAGAATTTAAATTGCAGTTCAGTACGGGCACCATAACCTAAATTAGCATCACCTTCATATTGCGAACCAAAGGTATCAAAACGTAATATAGTATGGTTACCCAAGCGTTGTTTATAACTGGCACCCAATGCAATACCGGTATTGACTTGACCGCTATTACCATTAGTATCTTTACGACCACCAAATTCAACAATAATCTGTTGATGTCCGCCATTAAATAACATTTGATAACCGATACTACCCCCAAAAGAATTAGCACCACTATTACTTAACGCAGGCTTATAACCACCTAGCCCTACCGCTGCAAATAAAATACCTGCACGCCCTAAAGGCCCGCCATTAGCCGGACCCCGTCCCGCCGAAGTATATTCATCAATACCCCAAAAGACATTAGCATACGCTAAATCCTGTGTACTTCGTGGCGTAAAAGATAATTCTGCAAAGAGCAAGGTTCCATCTTTCATTTGATCAGATTCTTGTTGCACTGCAATTGAGGTATTCGCTCTAAAGGTAGTATTAAACATACCAAAACGCTGTACTGCACTTAACCCGAAGTAAAGACCATCATCATTATTATCTGATACCACATATACGGCATCAAAATTAACTGTGGTTTTTAAAAATTCAATTTCATTAAAAAAACCAATTAAGTTTGAACTTGGATCTTTTTTATTATTACCCCGATGTAATTCAGCCCAACCATATAGTGCGGTCATTTTCCAATAACCCGCTTGCGGAAACTGAAAGCCATTAAACGAGAAGCCCACACTATCGAAGACATCATTAATCATAAAGCCATCTTGAATATTAATGGGCTGACGTCCCACTGAAAAACCAATATCAGTATAGCCATTATCATTAGGGTCAAGACCTGGAAAAATTTCGCCAAAATCACCTTCAAAAAACAAGGTTTGTACATCCATATTTAAACCTTCTTCGCGCCAATGATTATCTTTATCTTCAAAGTTATAACCGGCAAATTTTCCTTCTTTATCAAAGGGACGAAAACCAATATGTAAACGTTCAGTACCGGTTAAACGTAACTCCGCAAATAAATCTAAACGATTCGCCCATTCACTATTGGTAACTTGATTTTTTTCATACGTCTGTAAAGCGGTTCGATAACTACCATAGACATATAGAAATGGCTGCCAGACAGCACCAGTCGGCAATATAAAGCCTGCTGAAGGCGCATTATTGCCTAATAATGTATCCCCTATTTCTAATAATCCACGCGGGCGATCAGGGACTTCATCAATCTTTAATGGAATATATTCATTCGTAATACGACTGGGTTCATTGGTTAATGCAAAGCTTGATGTTGCATAAAGTCCCAGCAAAAGTGTCGCTGCAATATTTAATTTTTTTAATGTAAATAGCATTGTAAAGTACCTTTAAATTATTGAGTCAGCTTAGG
>ENA-ORXI01002269-ORXI01002269.1-sediment-metagenome-genome-assembly--contig:-NODE-2269-length-13972-cov-2.678014_pt1 | contig 13972 bp, 17 predicted proteins | sample MGYA00237861_ERZ511468 | MGnify/ENA primary metagenome ERZ511468 (study PRJEB26299, sample SAMN06266213) | sediment metagenome | isolation source: Hudson Canyon methane seep mesocosm | place... | reverse complement strand
GCTGAGAAGTTGGCGGAAGACCATGATCTGAAGGTCTCGCGTGAGACGTTGCGCAAATGGATGCAGGATGCCGGGCTCTGGCTGTCGCGCAAACAACGTCGTAAATTCCATCAGCCCAGACTACGCCGGGAATGCCTGGGCGAGTTAATCCAGATCGACGGGTCAGATCATCATTGGTTCGAGGATCGCGGGCCCGCCTCCCAAAAACGCAACCTTTAGCCCGAACGCGGCGCAGCATCCGACGGCACGCGACCGAGTTATTGCGCAGATCAAGGCCCACGGGCGGATGGCCTGGCAGAAGACCTCCGGCTACAATCAACGGAGCCGCGGCGAAACCCAAATGGGCCGCTGGAAGGCCGTCATCGGGCCCACGCTGAAGGCGCGCACCTTCGAAAATCAGAAAACAGAAGCTAAGATTGGCGTCCGGGTTCTCAACCGGATGACTGGACTTGGCCGCCCAGATTTTGAACGGACCGCCTGAATTCCGTCTCGGGAAGGCCGCGTTCCGAGTTGCAGTCGATCTATGCAACACGACCCCTTGGCACGGCGAAGCCGTCGGGGGCGGTTACATCATCAAAGCCAAGCATATCTAATCGACCATATTCGTCTATCCAAAGATGGTCGATTATAGAGGTTTTGGCGTAGCCCGTTTAGGATTCAACTCAATTGGGGCGCATTGATGCAACCAATTCTGCAACTTTCAGCCCGAATTTACGCATCTCTGACTTGTTGATGATCGCCCCGTCAGCGGTCAGATACATCCAGTCAGTGGCTTGCAACGTATGGCCGCCTGCGTCTTGGGGAAGAATAATTTCATAACTCAGGCGGACGGTTGATCCGGAAACAACGCCTTGTCCTTCTCCGACCAGGTCATCTGCAGTGGCTGTAAACGTATTGTTGGGCCCAAGCTTAAGATACCATTTGCGATTTTGAGTTTTGCCGTTGGAATATGTAAATTCTTCGGTCAATGTGCCGATGTCTCCGTCCCATGTGCCGACCATTTTTGCGACAAAACTGTTGGTCATTTTTCCATTCGGGCCAAAAATTAGACCTTCAGACAACATCTCGCCAGACAGGTGTGTTTTGAGGTCAAACTGTGGGCCGGTTTCTGCGTAGTCTTTGGGTGATTGGAACCGAAAACTAAACACATAGGTTTTGGCAATCACGAGAACAGCCAGAATCAAAAAAAATGCGGCAATCAACTTCATGGCGACGGACTTTCAGAGGGCAACCTTAGGGCGTAGAAAAAGGCCGCAGTTTTGAGGAAACAAGGAAAGATGGCATAAGCCATTACAAGAGCGCCTAGCGCCTCTCGGGAGTTGTTGGAGGCAGGAGTGAACCCACGGGCTTGCAGAAATGGCAAAGCAATTGCAGCTGCAAGGGCCAAGGCAAGCTTTCCGGCAAACGACCATATTCCAAAGGCCGTTCCAGCGTTTAGGCCAGCTTTGGTCAACGCAATGCTAAACAGCGCGGGCAAGAGCACCAAATCAGCCCCAAGCGCTGCACCGGATGCAAGGCAGATAAGCGTAAATCCAACTGCGTTACCGGGCGCAAGAAACGCTGCGCCGATAAAGCTGGCAATGGCTAATGGCATGGCGATCAGTAATGTGTTTTTTGCTCCTATCCGGCGGCTTAAAACGGTCCAGAAAGGTACGCTCAAGCCCGCTGATACAAAGAATAAAACCAACAATGGCCCGGCCAAATTCGGAAGAGCCAAGTAGTCTTGGACAAAAAAGAGAAACAGAGTTGACGTAAGAGCCACCGGAAGGCTGTTAAGCACGGCCAAGATCAGCAATTTGACAGCGCCCGCCTGCGACAAAGAAGCAAGGCTAAGCGGTTGTCCTAAAATAACTGGTCGCGTCCAAATAGGTCTGGTCAGCAACGCTGTAACAACAGCCACCAGACCCAAGAATAAGCCGAAGCTACCATACCCCTGTTCGGAGGCCCCAAAACCAATCAGCACAGTTGGAGCTATTGCAGCCAGGACAACCCCGGCTAGCATCCCGCATTCCCGGTAAGAGGCCAGAGTCATCAGAGCGCGCGTCTCTGGTGTTTTTGCCAAAGTTGCGCTCCGCCCATAGAGTAGGATCATGCCGAGACTGTAGGCCGAAAACAAAAGTACCAAAATCAAGATCAACTTGACCAACACATGTGGGCCATCTTGCAGACCAAACAAGAGCGGAAAGCCGAGTGCAAGCCCCCCAGCCGCGGCCAGACTGAAACCACTCTGCATTTGCGGCCATTGGTCAATGGCCCAGCCAATCAGCGGGTCCTGCACCAAATCAAAAGCCCTTATCGCAAGTAAAACCACCCCCAATGTGCCAAGGTTAATTCCAAGATTGGTCGCGGCAAATTGGGGCAGATGAATATACAGCGGAATCCCTGCACAGGCCAACATCAGGGCATATAAGCTTATCCTCGGATACAGCATCATTGCCCCAATAGTATTTGGGGAAACCGCGCAGACCGACTATTTGCATTCAAAAATTTTGCCATATACTTGGCTTTTAGTCCTTTTTCGGATGAGGTGCAGCCGACACGTTGATAGCGCGAAAAGGTCAACTGATCCGCTCCCCGACTGTCGGCCATATAGAGTGCCCAAGCTTTACAGCTTGATAGCAGTCGTTCAGATGACCGCGCCGCTTGGAACTGAGCAGTGCTTTTTCATGTATAGCCCGCAATCCGTCTAGCGGCGCTTGGCGCAAGAAAGTGCTCACGACAAGGTTACGCATGTGCCAGTTCAACCTGAACGACATTTGTGTGACCAATCGCAAAAGAGGCCGCACAAATTTCTAGATAGTATTGCCAGTTACGAAAGAAGCCTTCCCCATATCCCTGTTCCAGAATTTTACCTTTCTGTTCGGCCAAACGTTTGGCCCAAATCCGGCAGGTTTTTGCGTAGTCCGGGCCAAACGAGAAACTGTTGTTGACTTGTAGCCCGGTGGAGGTTGCCTGAGTTTTAATCATTTGATCTGACAAAAGCATTCCGCCAGGAAAGACATGCTGCCGAATAAAATCAGACGAGGTACGATAGGTCTCAAAGAAATCGTCGCGAACAGTTATGGCTTGCAGCACCACCCGACCGCCAGCCGCAAGGCAGCGTTTTAGCGTGCTGAAATAGCTCGGCCAGTAGTTCTCTCCCACGGCTTCGATCATCTCAATAGAGACGATATTGTCGAACTTACCCTGTACATCGCGGTAATCGCACAGTTGAATATCGGCTCGCCCGTCCAAACGACAATCTGCAAAACTATGTTGATTTCGCGAAATGGTAACGCCGGTCACGTTACGGCCTTCGTTGCTCGCATGATCTGCAAAGCCCCCCCAGCCACAGCCAATTTCCAGCACATTTTCACCGTCATTTAGGCGTGATAAAACCCTTTCGTTTTTACGGTACTGTGCCTGTGCAAGGTCATCGGCTCTATCGTCAAATATCCCAGATGAATATGTCATACCTTCGTCAAGCCAGAGCTGATAAAATTCGTTCCCAACGTCGTAATGGGCGCGAATATTCTTGCGAGACCCACGTTTTGAATTGGCACGTAACACCCTATCAACGAGACGAAACTTCGCACGCTTGAAGGGGCTTGCATGATCATATCTTCCCAGTTGATCCCGGTTCAGCATGGCCACCGACATCAAGCCCTCAATCGATGGAGTGTCCCACAGTCCCTGTACATAGGCCTCACCCAGCCCAACCTGACCATGTGCCGCCATTGCCGAAACAGCTGCCCAATCGCGAATGTTCATTTCGACCTCGGGGCCATGGTCGCCAAACTGATAGCGCGCACCATCTGGGGTGCGCAGTGTCAGCTGCCCCTCACGCAGATGTGCGCAGGTCTCTAGGAAATGTGTTTTCATCGCTTTGTTCGTCATTGTCATCCAGAAGTCCTTTGGTGGTCAGGGCAGAGGGGGAATTAATCATGCGGACAATGCGCATAGCGCTTGCAATTCCATCTTCGTGAAAGCCGTGGCGATTGTACGCCCCAGTGAACCACGTGTTGTAGCGACCTTGCATGCCGCGGATCTCGCGCTGAGCTTGTAAGGCGGCTTTGTCGAAAATCGGGTGAGAGAATTCTACTTGATCATAAATCATGTCAGAAGGAATTGGACGCGTCGGGTTCAGTGTCACGAAGAGAGGATCATTTTCTGGAATACTTTGCAGTCGATTCATCCAATATGTCACACCGACGCCGCCATCTTGGCTTCGATATGCCCAGCTTGACCAACAGCTGCGACGTTTTGGCATTTGCCCATCGTCACAATGCAAAACTGCCGTGTTGGGTTGATATCGGATTGCCCCAAGGGCTTCCTTTTCTGCCGTTGTGGCATTTGGGCCAAGTATCGCAAGGGCTTGATCAGAGTGGCAGGCAAAGACAACATCATCGAATTCCATACAGCCCTGCCCTTGCGCAACAACTGACACGCCCGCCTTGTTACGAGTAACTTGTTCAATCGGCGATGCTGTGTGGATTTTGCAACCACGCGCTAAAAGCGCAGTCTCCAAACGACTGACGTATTCAATGCTGCCGCCTTTTACTGTCCACCACTGGTGCTGTCCGATACCTGCAAGCAAGGCGTGATTGCGAAAAAACTGGACTAGCGATTTGGCCGGAAAGGCATCAACATCGGTCACCGGAGTGGACCAAATTGCGCCGCACATCGGCATAAGATAATTGTCGCGAAACCAGTTGCCCAATCCCAATTCATCAACCAACTCACCAATAGTTTTGTTGTCATCAGTCGCGGCGGCTTCGGCCTCTTTGCCGAAACGCAGTATGTCAGCAACCATTTTGTAAAACTGAGGCCTGACAAGATTGCGTTTCTGTGCAGAAATCGCAGCTAGGCTATTTAACCCGTACTCAATCTTTCCATCGTCAATGCTTGCACAGAAACTCATTTCGCTTTTTATCACTGGAACATCAAGCTCGCGGAACAAGCGCGTAAGGTAAGGATATGTGGCGTAATTGAAGACTATAAAACCTGTGTCGACAGGTTGATTCCTGTTTCTGCCCGCCATAACAGTCCGCGCATGACCACCCAGTCGAGGGGAGGCTTCAAACAAAGTTACATGATGTCTCGACGACAAATAATACGCGGCTGAGAGGCCTGAGATACCGCCTCCTATGATCGCGATCTTGCGGCGTGGGCCTTGGGTTTGATCCAGCATGCAGTCCTCGTTTTTGAATAGTGTTTGGTAATTCTTACGCGGCCGGTTGAATTGTGGATCACTTTTATTTTGATATAATATATGTTTGACGTGATCCACTCGAGTGAGTTGCACGTAAGCATATCATGATAGAACTCGTCTCAGCCCAAACATACCACGCCCGACGCGGCAGCCTGAAAAATACTTTTAGATACGGTGTTGATTATGTTTTAACCGATACGTCCAGTGACGCACCACCACTTTTGACTCGCAATGGTTTCAACCTGTTTTCAGTCTGTGACCGCAACCATGGAGGTCGGCGTGGGAATGGCAGTGGTCTCGCTTGGTTTCAAAAAGAATTACGCAAACGCGAATTTCCGGTTGATCAGGCACAGCTTCTACTTTTGACCCAGCCAAGCTTTTTGTGGTTCCAGTTCAATCCGGTGAGCTTTTGGATTGCGGTAATTGACGGTACCCCGCGTGCCTTTATCGCTGAGGTCAACAATACGTTTGGTCATCGCCATTGCTATTTTTGTGCCCATCGTGATTTCCGCCCAATAAAGTGGGCAGACGTGATGGAAGCCGAAAAACTGATGCATGTTTCGCCGTTTCAGCAGGTCGCGGGGCAGTATCGCTTCAATTTTGATATGACCGATCAGGCTTTTAATATTCGAATTTCGTATAAAAATGGCGAACAGGGCGTCCTAGCGACGTTGAGCGGCTTGCGAACTCCAATAACGACAAGAGCATTGGTCAAGGTTGCAGTTCGACGACCGTTTGGAGCGGTACGGGTGGTGGCCCTTATCTATTGGCAAGCCTTGAAACTATGGTTCAAGCAGGCTCCATTCCTGCGAAAACCCAAACCACCAAAACCGCTAATATCCGACGCCAATGCCACAGGTCCCAGATAATGAGTCCGTTCCAGGGTAAGACCTACTGGTTGATAGGCGCGAGCGAAGGTTTGGGACGTGAGATTGCAAAAGGTCTGGCTCTGGCTGGGGCACATGTAATAGTCTCTGCCCGGTCAAAATCACGTTTACTAGAACTGGCAAGCGACTTGGGATCTGCAACGGCCCTCCCAATGGATGTGACATGCCCCAAATCAGTAATGTACACGGCTCAAGCCGTAGGTCCGGTTGATGGTGTGATCTATAACGCCGGCGTCTATGAACCAATGCATACGCAGGACTGGGATGTCAAAGCTGCGATCTCGATGCTTGATGTAAATTTCGCCGGTGCATTAAGGGTATTACATCATATCATGCCGCAATTAATTGCGGATGATAAAGGGGATATCACCTTGGTTGGGTCGCTGGCAGGATATCGAGGCCTACCGGCCGCCATTGGCTATGGTGCAAGCAAGGCCGCCTTGATCAGCTTGGCTGAAACGATGCGCCACGACCTGAGAAATAGTGGCGTCACGGTGCGTATCGTCAATCCAGGCTTTATCAAAACGCGCCTGACCGACAAGAATAGCTTCGTAATGCCCCAACTTATGAAGCCCGAAAAAGCCGCAATTCACATCCTAAAGGCCATGGAGCGTCGCCGATTTCGCACTGATTTCCCGCGTCCTTTTTCATGGCTCATAAAGGCCATGCAGCTGCTACCTGACTGGGTCGTTTATCGAGGCAAGTAATTAGTAGGCCCCGCGAAACGCGACGGGGCCTATATTTCTTGTTAGTGGCAAGCTGGGCGATTGCCAGGCAACAGTACTTTGTCGATCACATGGATCACGCCATTGTCGGCCTGAATATCTGCGATAACTACGTTTGCCACTTCACCTGAACCATCAGCAATATTCACGCCTTCACGACCTGACGTAATACACAGGCGCTCACTTGTCAGGAGTGGCTTGAAATAGTTTGATCCTGAAGGAATCATATCGGCCGAAAGCTCACGGTCATCCACGTGATACAAAAGCACATCGGTCAGCTGATCTTTATTTTCCGGCTTGAGAAGAGTTTCAACTGTGCCCTCTGGAAGCGCTGCAAAGGCGTCATTGAGAGGTGCATAAACCGTAAATGGCCCTGGGCCGGACAGCGCTTCGACCAAACCTGCAGCACCGACGGCAGCAACTAAGGTAGAAAAGCGCTCGTCACCTGCGGCAATCTCAACGATTGTGTTCGCTTGCACACTCCCTGCGGCAGTGGAAAGGGCAAGAGCAGCGATAACGGCTTTGAGCGTGATTTTCATGATCTGTCTCCTTGGACAATGTGGGCGTTTCACCCGTTTTAAATTTAGATTCGTACCAAGGATACGGACTGAGTCCGGACATAGATCTCAAACTCACAAAAACGTTATTATCCAGACATTTAAAAGAAAAGGGCCCGCAAATTGCGAGCCCTTAACACTACGGTATATGACAGCGGTCATATACGAAAAATAGGTTGTAACAACCGTGGTAAAAAGGAGCTAAACTGCAAGGGTGCGTCAGTTGCAGCTAGGCAAATGCATGCATCTCCAGCATCCGCTATTGGTGTATGTTCAAGATTTTCGTCGCCAATTTCTACGTCACCAACTCCAAAACGTCCGGTCTCATCACTAAAACTACCTTGAAGAACCAAGGTCAGTTCAAGTCCACTATGACTATGATCCGGAACCGCTTGCCCAGCGGGGATATAAATCAAACGCACAGATCCACCGCCAACTTCAGTGAGGATACTTTGCTTGACGCCCATGCCAAGGGTTTTCCAGCGCGGCGGTTTCCCCTTCAACGCTTCCATCACCGGACTAGGAAAAATCCCTTTGGCATCGAAGATAGGTTCAGACCGAATGGGTGTATCCAGCATCGCCATCAGATCGTTTTTCATGCCAGAAGACACAGCAACATTGTCTGATCGTTCAAGTAATGCGCCACCAACCGCTTGATGCGCACCAAGGGACGCACTGCACTCAGCACAAAGCGAGATATGGGCAGCGACAACCATAGCGAATGGGTGTGGTAAGTTACCAGATACATAGGCCGCGATCATGGTGTCTGGTATGTGATGTGTGATTGCATTCATTTAGCGCAACCCCTCTAGTTCTTTTCGTAACCGGCGAAGTCCCAGCCGGATGCGTGATTTTACGGTGCCAAGCGGCAGTCCGGTTTGAATGCTGATCTCTTTATGTGTGAGATCGCCAAGATAGGCCTTCTGGATCATGTCTTTTTGGTCAGGCTGAAGTTGCTCAATAGCAGTCTTTAAATGCTCTGCTTCTTGGTCAATGGCCAATATTTGACTGGCATCAGGCTCAGACTCAGGGTCTTGAGCCAGTTCCTCGGGAACTGGGCGGTTTTCTTTTCGGATAATATCAATCTGTCTGTTGCGAGCGATTTGATAGATCCAAGCCGATGCCTGAGCGCGATGAGGGTCGAACATCGAAGCCTTGCGCCAAACGGTCAGCATAACATCCTGAACAATCTCTTCTGCCTGTGCCGACCCAGTACCATTGCGCATCAAAAATCCCTTCAGACGTGGCGCAAAATAGTCAAACAACTCCGAAAAAGCTGCTCTGTCCCGCAGGTCCCGTACCAACACAAGCCAAACCGTCGGCTGAGACGTTTCCTGCTTTTTTTGCGGCACAGATAATCCAATATTTGAGGGCCTCAAATAAGGAAGGCCTGCAGAGGGAGGGGCTAAAGTAGTTTCGATCATAATGGAAATACGGCCGGGTGCAAATTTTGGATCACAAAAAACGCAAATCCAACCAGTTAATGTATGCAACAGTTGCTCTCACAGTGCCCTATCAAACGATGTTTAGCTATGAATGGGACCGACTAGCCATAAGATTCCAAGCCGTTAAGTATTAAATTTCATTTTCTCGTAAGCGGCAAGAGCCCGTCTTCTGCCTTCTCCGAGGTCTATAATTGGTTCGGGATATGGGCAGTCAGGTGTCAAATTCCAGGACCTTGGGCAGGCCTGAAAGAAGTCCAGAGCATCCCGACCCGGTTCGTTCACAAGTTCGGCTACGAAATTGGAAATATATCGCTTTTCCACGTCAAATTTCTCTGCCTGTGTCTGCGGATTAAATATCCGAAAAAACGGAGCCGCATCCGGCCCTGAACCCGCAACCCACTGCCAACCCATTGCGTTTGCCGCGGGATCCCAATCAACCAGGCACTCCTCAAACCAACTCTGACCAATACGCCAGTGCTTTAGCAAATGCTTAGTGAGGTAAGATCCTGCTATCATTCGGCATCGGTTGTGCATGTAGCCTGTCACATAAAGCTGTCGCATTGCCGCATCAACAATTGGCACGCCAGTGCGCCCCATTTTCCATCGCCAAACCGTGTCATCCGAGTTTTCCTGCCACGGAAAATTGTTCCAATTCGGACGCCAATTGCAGGTCACGATTTCCGGTGAATTGTAGACGAGATGATAGGAGAACTCGCGCCATACCAGCTCCTTCAAGAAATGCTCGGCTCCCTGCCTGCCTTCGTTCATCGCCTGAAGCCCGGCATGCCATACGGTTCGGGGACCGATTTCCCCCCAAGCCAAGTTTTCTGAAAGACGCGATGTTGCCTCTTCGGCTGGAAAATCTCGGCGCACTTTGTAATCGTCAATTGGCCCATCCAAGAAGTGTCTAAGGCGGCCTAGGGCCCTGGTTTCGCCAACGCAGGCATGTCTCACCAGGACATCGGCCCCACGGTTCATTGCCGTTCGGAGCTGAAGGCTTTCTAGACTGCCATTTTCAGGCCAAGAATACGGTGATACCAAGGTTTTCGGGGCAATCTTGGCACTGTCGACTGGTATGCCTCGCACCGCTCGCCACATCGGACTGTAGACCTTGAAGAACCCACCCTGCTTCGTTTTGATAGCCCATGGCTCGAAGAGTAAATGCCCTGGAAAGCTACGGGCGTCATGACCTGTCGACGTTAGGCTGGTTTTGACGGCCTTGTCGCGTTTAATTGCATCCGGATCATAGGCGCGCGTCCACCAAATAGCAGTTGCACCAGTTTCATTGGCAAGAGCCCCTAACACATCCTTGGCCCGTCCCCTGCGAAGAACAAGCTTTGACCCCAACGACTTCAGCCTGTCACCGAACACTCTTAAGGCTTCATTGAGCCTCCATTTTGCGGCGGCACCATAAGTTTCAACAACTTCGTCTAGAATAAAAACTGGGATTATGGGGCGACCTGATCTAGCAGCTTCGAACAAGGCAGCGTGGTCTGCCAACCGGAAATCCCGTCTGAACCAAAGAATAATCGGTGACGCCGTACCTGACATGTCTTTTCCTTTATAGACCAGCCGTTTAAGCTCCGACGTTATCTTACTTAGCTGCCCTGTCTATCTAGGTAAAAAGTCATTCGCGTAATGATAACCGCTTAATGTGCTTTCCTTTCCAGTTCTTTGACCGATGTGTGGTCCAAAACGACTCCTAGACCGTAGTGAATGTACAGGAGGTGCAAAAAATGGCACGCGTTTTACTTTTGATAGCATTTATCGTTGCTGGATTTCAGGTGAAAGCCCTTGATCTGGACGCTTCCTTTGAATCCATCGACGGCGGCACACTCACATTGTCACAATGGGACGGCCAAACAGTGCTGGTGGTGAATACGGCCTCCAGGTGTGGCTACACGTACCAATACAGTGGCCTGCAAACTCTTTACGACACTTACCGAGCGCGCGGCCTTGTTGTACTCGCAGTTCCATCAAATGACTTTAAGCAGGAACTGGCCAGCAACGCAGAAGTTAAAGACTTCTGCGATTTGCAGTACGGGATTGATATGCCCATGACAGGGCTTTCTCATGTGAAGGGGCCGCAAGCGCACCCTTTTTTCAAGTCATTGAAAGAGGAAACAGGATTTGTTCCAAATTGGAATTTCAACAAGGTGCTGATCGCACCTGATGGTAATGTAATTGCCACTTACCGAGCAAGCATCAAGCCGAACTCTTTAAAGCTGCTGCGCGATCTAGAGAGGGTTTTGAAGTGAAACCTGACCACCACCCGTTTTCGACTGAGAAAGTAACAGTGTTCTTCGATGGGTCCTGCCCGTTGTGCCTGGCAGAAATAGATTTCTGTCAGCGGGCTGATACCCAAGGAGCTTTGAAACTTGTCGACGGGTCATGCAAATCCTTTTCTGGCGATAATAGACTATCCCAAAAGCAAGCAATGGCGCGGCTACATGTCCGCTTGGCGGATGGGAAACAAGTTTCTGGCGCGGGCGGCTTATTTGAAAAGTGGCGTGCAATTCCGTCCTGGCGCTGGCTCGCAGGCATTTCACGAATTCCCGGTGCCATGACGGTCATGGAAGGGCTATATCTCGTCTTCCTGCAGATCAGACCCCTAATAGTATGGGTTTTCAGCCGACTGCACCGGGCACCCAGCGGGTCCCGAAAACAGCAATATTAACGGACTTATCTCAATGACAAAAACACTTTCTCTCCCGCTATTTCTATTTGCAGTAATGGGCGGTGGTCTCGCCATCGGCATTATGACCGCCCCTGGTGAATGGTATGCGACAATTCAAAAGCCCACCTTCAACCCGCCTAACTGGATTTTTGGACCTGTTTGGACGGTCTTGTATCTGATCATTGCTTATGTTGGCTGGCGCCAATGGATGCGAGACCCGCACGGTATGATGATGCGGCTTTGGTTAGTCCAGATGATTTTAAACTTTCTTTGGTCGCCAGTGTTTTTCGCCGCTCAAAAAACCGGGCTCGCGCTTCTCAATATATTCTTTCTGTATTTAACTGTTGCGCTCTTCATTGAAGTGTCATGGCGTTCAGATCGTCAGGCTGCGCTGCTTTTTGTTCCATATGTTCTTTGGCTGGGCTTTGCGCTGATCCTCAATGCGGCCATCGTGTATCTAAACTAAAGGGAGGGTCATAATGCAGAAACATGCCCTCGTACTTGGAGCATCTGGCGGAATCGGGCAGGCGCTAGCTGGCCAATTAGCGGAGCAAGGCGTAACGGTAACCTGCCTATCCAGATCCCAAGACGGCTTGGATGTGACCTGTGAAACCAATATTTCCGAACTGTTTTCAGGCTTGGAAACACCTTTTGATCTGGTGATTGTGGCAACCGGCATCCTTTCAGGAGAAAAGGGACCTGAAAAAACAATAAAGGCGCTGACTGTTGAAGAACTTATTCATCTGTTTGCCGTGAACACGATTGGCCCGGCATTAGTGCTCAAGCACGTGCAACATCTTTTGCCACGAGATCGGCGTGCCGTCTTTGCAGCCTTGTCTGCGCGCGTGGGGTCTATTGGTGATAATACCTTGGGCGGCTGGTATTCCTACCGTGCGTCCAAGGCGGCTCTAAACCAAATGATCAGAACGGCATCAATCGAGCTGAAGCGCAGCCATAAGCATTTGGTATGCATAGCTTTGCACCCAGGAACAGTGGCCACAGATTTCACGCAAAACTATCCAGCGCACACAAAGGTTACACCGCAAGAGGCGGCAAACAACCTTTTGAAAGTCATCGATACACTAGCACCAGAAGACAGTGGTCGCTTTCTTGATTGGGCCGGAAACGTTGTGCCTTGGTAACCCATTTCAGCGTAAAGATTTCAATCATCGGCGCAGCTGCCGACAGAGCGCATTAGTGACGGTATCTCTTGAGTTCGCTCGCCTTCGCTACCTACACGCTTGGGAGACTGGCTCACAGGCCAAGGAGGGCGTCAGGAAGTGGATGGAGGGTCCACAATCACGAACGCCCCCATTCCGCGTACAGTTGTGGGGGCAGTCACGGACTTGGTGCCTATTGTCTATGCCTCACCATGTTCGCTTTTCATCCCGTATTGCCAAAGGCGTTCCAGGAACCATCACTCAGAGACGCGCCTGTTCGTTTTGTCGCTGTCAATTCATGATGGCCCGGAGCACAAAACCTCAGACTTTTTCTTCCAAATCGTAAATAGGATCGAGTACCAACAAAAGCCGAGACTCTCCGGTGCCTGCAATCGGCGGCGAGCGATGCCGTAACCGTGTCGGCGCATCACCCGACCACTTGGTGCCGCGCAAAACGACGGGAGCGCCCGCTGGAACCGAGATGTACCTATCCGGGTCACATCCTGGTTCAGCTTCGCCAAGCTGGGTGGTTTGCCCGCGATAAGTGCAGATCAACCGTGCTGTCACAGCGTCGATGTGGAACTTACGACAGGCGTTGGTCGTGACCACATCTAAACGCAGTCGCAGATAGCGCACGTCCATCAGATCAGCGAACCGCTTGGCCAGTGTCGCGATATCCTGCACCAAGGCCCTGCGCTCTGGCCCAGTAGGCGTGCCGCAGTTGTCGCAAATTTGGCATAGGGCCTCTTGGATCCGGCAGGGTTCCAAGATCACCCGTGCACTTGGCAGTTGCTCGGTTTCCAATGAATTCAACCAAGTTTCCAGTGTCGACATTGGGTGTCGCTTCAAGATCACCGCCGCGCAACCTGTCTCGCGGATCGCTGCAAGACCTTTGATACCATCTGTTAGCGTTACGCTTGAGGGTGGGCGCACCGCGTTTGGCAATAGTGCTGTCGCGTTCATTGGCGTTGCCCCCACTGTGGGAAAGGATCAGGCATATCGGCCCATTCCTCGGGGCGAAACGCGTCGACATCCAACAATGCGGCGTTGAGACGTGCACAGATAGTTTCACGTTCAAGACCAACCCCGATAAACACCAACTCTTGGCGGCGATCACCCCAGGGCTCCACCCAATTAGACGCGATTTCGGCCTGTGCTTCAGGATGTGTAGGAAGCCGCTCTTCAGGCAATGAGGCCCACCAGAACCCAAGTGGTTTGACCGAAGACAGAGCCCCGGCCAGGCTGAATTCTGCTGCCCATTGCGGTTGAGTGGCCACCCAGAAATGACCTTTGGCACGGATTACGCCGGGCAAAGTCCCATTGAGCACAT
>ENA-ORXI01002268-ORXI01002268.1-sediment-metagenome-genome-assembly--contig:-NODE-2268-length-13978-cov-3.841306_pt1 | contig 13978 bp, 14 predicted proteins | sample MGYA00237861_ERZ511468 | MGnify/ENA primary metagenome ERZ511468 (study PRJEB26299, sample SAMN06266213) | sediment metagenome | isolation source: Hudson Canyon methane seep mesocosm | place... | reverse complement strand
ATTTTAGGTGTTATAAAAATGACTATAAGTCTGGAAAAAGATTTAATGAGTCTTAGAACAAAAGAGGCATTAACTGCTAAAAAAATTGAAGGTGTACATTTAGGTAAACCAAAAGGTACTATTCAAAAATCTAAGTTTGATAAACAAAGAGATAAAATTGAAGAACTATTAAGTGTAGGTTTATCTGTTAGAAAAATTGCAAAACTATTAGGATATAACAATCATATTGGTTTAAACAATTATGTTAAAAAAAGAAATATAAGGGCTAGTATAGATGCTTTGCCTCTGGAAATAGCTAGTTAAACTAAAATTAGTTATTTGTAAGAATCTTCTCATTTCCCACTTTGAAATTTTAAAGTGGGTTTTTATTTTTAATTACTCTCATTTTTTATTTTTTTAATGTACCTGTATACTGATGGTTCAGACATAGATAGTTTGTTTGCTGCTTCTTGCACGGAACCTCTTAACATGAATACTCCATACTTATGCAGTTGGGATATTATATTTGTTTTCTCTTCTATAGTCATTCTATCAGGTGTAATTCCACACTCGTTAACAACAGAATCAATTTTATTTAAAGTTAATTGTTGCGAATCACTTTGCAAGTTTTCTTTTACCTCGGGAATAGCGCTTGTTACTCTATGATTTTTAAAATTTGGTAGAAATGAAGAAATGAGTGAGAAAGATTTCTCAACTTCTGAATAGTCTGAATTTAAACAAAGTGCGCCTACCACATCATTATTATTATCTCTTATAAAAAAAGTAGATGAATATAAAACTTTACCATCAATTGTTTTTGAATTATAATTACAAATAAACTGGTTATGAGCTTTTGATTCATTTATTAGAAAGTCCAATGCTAAGTCTGTGATGGAATCTCCTACAGCTCTATTACTAAGGTGCCCATTTACGATATGTACAATTGACTCATGTATATTTGTAAAATCATGTATTAATATTTCTGTGTTGTCACCGATTACTTTACTTAAAAAATCAGCTACAGGTATAAATTTTTTAACTTCTATATTCATAGTTTACCTTATTAATGATTGCTATTTAAAAAAATATTATAGGTAAAAATGATAAATTTGTCAATTCATGATAAAAACTATTTACAATGATAATAAATTATTATATAATGAAAAAATAAAAAGGATGAAAATGAAAACAATCGAATCAAAAAATGCTCCAAGTGCAATAGGCCCATACTCACAAGCAGTTGAATTAAACAATTTTATCTTTGTATCAGGACAGCTTCCCCTTGATGCAAAAACAGGCAAATTTGCTGGCACTGATATTACATCACAAACTATTCAATCTTTGGAAAATACAAAGTATATTTTAAAAGAAGCTGGCTTGGAAATGAAAAATATTGTTAAAACTACAATTCTTTTAAATGATATTAGTGATTTTGCTGTTGTAAATGAAATATATGCAAAATATTTTAGTGCCCCTTATCCTGCTCGAGCTACATATGAAGTATCAAGATTACCATTAGGTGCTTTAATAGAAATAGAATCAATTGCTGGTAAATAGATTTTAGGGAGAAGGTTATGAAAAAAGATATTGTTATTGTTGGTGGTGGAATTGTTGGATTAATGAGTGCATACAGTTTAAGTAATAGTGGAAGAAAAATTACAGTTATTGATAAAAATGATTTTACCAATGGTGCTTCTTTTGGAAATGCTGGACTGTTATCAGCTTTTGGTAAAAATCCATTAAGTGCACCAGGTGTTTTATTTGATACCTTAAAACTAATGTTAAAAGGTGAATCTCCAGTTAATTTACATCCTACGATAGATTTGAAATTGTATAAATGGTTGTTACATTTTGTACGTAATAGTTCCTCTTCAAGATTGAAAAAAACGCTATTACTCTTCGAAAGGTATGGACAAATAAGTTTGGATCTTTATTCAAAGATGACGAATGAAGATGAAATGGATTTTCATTATTGTCAAGATGGATTACTTATGGTTTATACAGAAGAAAAGAGTTTTGAAAAAAAATTAAAACTTTGTGATGATAAAAATAAATATGAAATCCTTTCCACACAAAAGACAAAACAGTATATGCCTTTTTTAAATGATAAAACAGTAGGTTCCATCTTATTGAAACAAAATGGACATCTTGATCCTACTTCTTTAATGAATGAATTAAAAAGAGTATTAATTAATAAAGGAGTGGAGTTTATAACAAATGAAGAAGTTCAAAGTTTAAAGTTTTCCCAAGGAAAAGTATCACAAATTCACACAAGTAAATCAAAATATGAGGCTTCGGTTTTTATTCTTTCCACCGGAGCCAATGATAGTTTGGCAAAACAAGCAAAGAACAATTTTTTGATGACACCTGCAAAAGGATATAGTATTACATTTGAAATGCAAGAATCATTGAAACCAAAAACATGTGCACTGTTTGCTGATTTATTTATTGCAATGACTCCTCGAAAACATGACGTAAAAATGACGTCAAAACTTGAACTAGGAACTTCCAGTGAACAAGTAGTTAAAAAACAAATTGAAAGTATTCATCATAATTTGTCTTTATATACAAACCCTTTTGAAATTAAAAATAGTATTGAATGGACAGGGTTTAGACCTCTGACTCCAAATGACATGCCTTTAATTGGTTATGATGAAAAATACTCAAATCTTATTCATGCAACAGGACTTGGATGGCTTGGAATTACTTTTGGCCCTGCTATTGGGAAAATAGTAAATGATTTAGTAATTGATTGTAAAACAAATAAAGAAAATCTTGATGTTCAGCTATTTTCGGGTTTTTATCAAGGATAAACTTTCCATTAATAATTAGTTAGTTATTGATTAATTACTTAAAATAAACATATAAATTTCATAATTAATACTTTTCTGATAGTTTTGTGCCACTTTTGTATTTTAGAATAATGTAGGTAATTTAATATTATCTACATTGTATTAAAAATAAAACATTACTGGTTTTATTTTTAGTCTATTGCGAGTTGTAAATAAGCTATTAGGTGATTGAAATTGAACTTCAATCTAATTAGAGAAATTTTTATTAATCATCATATAAATGTTTTTCTTAAACTATGTTACAAGGAGAGAAAATGGAAACATTAGAGAATATGATATCAGCTGCATCATCATTTGTCTGGGGAGTACCAATGTTGGTTTTATTGGTGGGAACTGGGCTTTATTTAACTATTAGGTTAAAAGGGATGCAGTTTTGGGCATTGGGACATGCTTTAAAACTGATTTTTTCTAAGGAAGAAAAAGCTGAAGGTGATATATCTCAATTTGCGGCACTTATGACAGCCCTTGCTGCTACTGTTGGAATTGGTAATATTGTAGGAGTTGCGACTGCTATTACTATGGGTGGACCTGGTGCTGTTTTTTGGATGTGGGTTACTGGACTTGTTGGAATGGCGACAAAATACTCTGAAGCAGTTTTAGCTGTGAAGTACAGAGAACGTGGTGAAAACGGCTTCAAAGGTGGACCTATGTACTACTTAACAAATGGGTTAAACATGCCAAAACTTGGTATGGTATTTGCCTTTTTTGCAGTAGTGGCTTCTTTTGGTATTGGAAATATGACTCAATCTAATGCAGTTGCTAGTGCCTTAGTATCTCAATTTTCTATTCCTCCCTGGATTACAGGTGCAGTACTTTTAGTAGTAACTGCGGTTGTGATTTTAGGGGGTATTAAATCAATTGGAAAAACAACTTCATTTTTAATTCCTATAATGATTGCAATGTATTTACTAACATCTGTGGTTATATTAGTATTAAACATGGAAAAAGTTCCAGATGCATTTGGTTTAATCTTCAATCATGCTTTTAGTCCTTTTGCCGCAACTGGCGGGTTTGTAGGTGCTGCTGTTGCTGCTGCTATTCGATTTGGAATTGCCAGAGGGGTTTTCTCTAATGAATCTGGATTAGGTTCTGCTCCAATTGCAGCTGCAGCTGCTCGAACAAGTGATCCTGTTAAACAAGCATTGGTGTCTATGACACAAACATTTATAGATACACTTGTAGTATGTACAATGACTGCAATTATCATTTTAATGGCTCCTGTTTGGTTAGAAGGAAATGGTGCAGGTGACTTAACACTAAAGAGTTTTGAATATTTCTTAGGTGACTTTGGTTCAGCTGTAGTAATTATTGCTACGGTGTTATTTGCATATTCCACTATTCTTGGTTGGTCTTATTATGGTGAACGATCATTTGAGTTTCTTTTTGGGGATCGTTCTATAAAAATATATAGAATAATTTTTATTGGTTTTGTTATGGTGGGCGCTGTATCAGAGCTAAGATTCGTTTGGAATTTTTCAGACTTAGCAAATGGTTTAATGGCTATTCCTAACTTAATAGCGTTATTGTTATTGTCTAAAGTAATTACAAGTGAAACAAACAGATACTTCAAAGAGCAAGCAGGTGGTTCTGGAATTTCTAATAATGTAAAAGTAACAGAAAAAAGTGTTAAAAAATAGTGTTTCTTTAGTAAATAAATAATTCTAGGAAGTTTACTTCCTAGAATTATCAAAATAGGCAGATACAAGGAAATTAAAGAAGGAAAGAAATGGACTCTATGGCAAAATATACATCAGTAAATAAAAGTTTAGGTAAAGAGTATTCACCTTGTAGTAAGAGTGAAAAAATCAACACAAAAGTTATAGAAGGTTTTCTTTTATCAAAATGGCATGAAAACTACCCTTTACTTAAAAATTTAACAGCTTATAAACCACTATTTTGGATAAACCCACAGCTAAGAGATACCCAAGAATCACTCTTGGCTCTTCCTTTTAATCATGAACATTTAGAGGAGAGCTCTAAACGTTTAGGTCGTTTTGCTTCTTATTTATCAAAGGAGTTTAGTGAGCTTTCAGATGATGGAATTATTGAATCAAATTTGATTAATGCCCAAAATTTAAAAAAACAATTAAGTACACATTATAAACAAGAACTGCCTGGTAACTTATGGTTAAAATGTGACCACCAATTGCCTGTTTCTGGATCAATTAAAGCACGTGGTGGTATTTATGAAGTACTTAAGTTTGCAGAAGAAGTTGCGATAATGTATGGGCTTTTAAAAAAAGAAGATGACTATAGTATCCTTTCAAATGAACAGTGTAAAAAGTTATTTTCACAATATACGATAGTGGTTGGTTCCACAGGAAATCTTGGACTGTCTATTGGAATAATAAGTAGAAAAATTGGTTTTAATGTAACTGTTCATATGTCAAGTGATGCAAAAAAATGGAAAAAAGATAAACTTAAACAAATAGGGGCTAGGGTTATTGAACATGAAGGTGATTACTCCCATGCAGTAAGATCTGGGCGAAAAACAGCACAAGAAAGCCCTTTATATCATTTTGTCGATGATGAAAATTCTGTTGATTTATTTATGGGATATGCAGTTGCAGCATTAAGATTGAAAAAACAACTCCATGATAATAATATAAAAGTTGACAGTGAACATCCACTATTTGTATATCTACCATGTGGGGTAGGTGGGGCACCTGGAGGAATTACATGGGGCCTTAAAACGGTATTTAAAGATAATATTCACTGTTTTTTTGCAGAGCCAACACACTCGCCCTCTGTATTATTAGGATTATATACAGGGTTAAATGAAAAAATTTCCGTTTCTGATTTGGGGTTGGATAATAAAACACAAGCAGATGGGTTAGCTGTTGGAAGAGCTTCTGGTTTTGTAGGAAAAACTTTAAAACATCTTATAAATGGCTGTTATACTCTTGAAGATGATACCTTGTTTGAACTTTTGAGTTTAACGTATGCATCTATGAACTTAACCCTAGAACCCTCAGCAGCTGCAGGAATTGAAGGAATGGCAAATGTTTTATCAAATAGAGATTATATTGGAGCACATGGTTTGAGCAGTAAGGTAGAAAATATTACTCATATTGCTTGGACAACTGGAGGTGATATGGTTCCGGAAGAGTTAATGAAGGAGTTTATTGAATATGGAAATGAATTACTAAACAAATAAATTAAATTTTTCATTTACTTTGATTTACTTTTTATTTAATTGTTATTAAAATAGACCTTGTATAATTTTTTTAGAATTAAACAAACAAGGATAAAAAATGAAATATTTACCCTCTAAAATAACAATAGGTCTTTTGATACTATCAAGTTTGGCTTTTTCAAATGAAGAGCCATCTTATGCCGTTGTTGATACTGGACAATCTAATTTTTATGATAATAAGTATTACTCTACTAAACCAAAAACAAATGAGAAGTTTTATGGACAAGATGCCTCTTATGATGGGTATCAACCAAGTTATGAAAATAACTTTGATGGATCTGTAAGTGATAAAAATACAAAACTAATATGGCAAAAAAAGTTCAGTGAAAAACTTACTTGGAGTGAAGCCGTAAACTATGCAAACAACTCAAAACTTGCGGGATATAATGACTGGAGAATCCCAACAATAAAGGAATTATATTCACTAATTGACTTTAGTGGGGTAACTGGAACCTCTAGAAATAAAGGCACTCAAGTTCCAAATAATGCAAAACCATATATCAATACTAAATACTTTGATTTTGAGTATTCTTCTGATAAAAGATATATAGATGCTCAATACTGGACACAGACGGATTACACTAGTACCACTATGAATGGAGCCAAAACATTTTTTGGTGTTAACTTTGCTGATGGAAGAATTAAAGGGTACCCAAAATATAATAAAGGTCAAAGAGGAAGTACGAAATTTTATCTAAGACTTGTAAGGGGAAATTCACAGTATGGAAAAAATGATTTTGTAGATAAAAAAAATGGAGTAATTTTAGATAATGCAACAAAACTTAGCTGGATGAAAAAGGACAGTGGTGATAAAATTTTTAATTCTATGCAAAATACTGGAGCGTTAAATTGGGAAAAAGCATTAAGTTTTTGTGAAAGACTAGATTATGCTGGTATAGATTCATGGAGATTACCCAATGCAAAGGAGTTACATACTATTGTAGATTATACTAAATCACCTGATTCAACAAATAGTGCTTCTATTAATGAGCTTTTTAATACAACTTCTATTAAAAATGCAAAAGGGCAAAAAGATTACCCTTTTTACTGGACAAGTACAACACACTTAGATGGTCATCAAATGGGCAATTCTGCAGTTTATTTTGCATTTGGTAGAGCTATGGGATATATGAAAGATAGAAGAACTAATAGTAAAATGCTTTTAGATGTACATGGAGCAGGAGCTCAAAGAAGTGACCCTAAAAGTGGAGATGCCTCAAAGTTCAAATATGGAAGAGGTCCTCAAGGAGATGTGATTTCTATTAATAATTATGTGAGATGTGTTAGTGATAGTATGACATCAATAAGTAAAAATAGCAGTAGTAATTCAACTAAGCCAAATTATAACAACCACGAACGTAAATTTGACAATCAAAACAGTGCCCAATCACAAAATAGTAATGAATTCCAAAAAATACCAAAAAATGATAAAAATAACTTAGGTCATGCACATAGGGTGTTACAAAGATTTGATAGAAATAGTGATGAGAAAATCTCTTATGAGGAGGCACCAAGAAGAATGAAGGAAAATTTTAAACGACATGATGAAAATGATGATGGGTATCTTGACATAAAAGAATTAGATACCTTGCCAGTTCCTAGATAAATATACTCATTTACTTTTATTTACTTCTTGTTTACTTTGCATTTAATAATAGATGATATTATTTTTTATAATAAAAAGGATTTAATATGAATATATCAGGTATTTCATCAACCCAAGCAGTTCAACCAAGTAATACTTTAGGAAATGTCTCTAGGAATCAGCTATTGGATGAACAAAAAGAGTTAGTATCATCTGTTTTAGAAGAGTATGATGCTTCTTCTTTAAGTGCAGAAGATGCGAGCGAAATAGTTGCCAGTTTTCAAGAAGCAGGAATTAAACCTTCACGCGACTTAGCTAATACAATGAGGGAAGCTGGTTTTAGTGCAAGCGAAGTTGGTGAGCTAGCAGGGGTAGCTAAACCAGAAGGTGGAATGCCTCCTCCACCACCACCTCAAGACTCAAGTGAAGAGGAGTATGCAATCTCGACTTTATTAGAAACATTACTTAACACCAAAGAAGAAGAGGATGAAGATTCTAGTTCTTCATATTCTAATGTATCTGATTATACCAGTAGAATTATGAGTTTAAATGAAGATGTAAAACAGCAAATAAAAGAATTGTTTGAATCTTATAAACCAGAAAATACGAATTTGTCATCTCAAGATGCGTCAAAAGTGGTTGCCAGTTCTTTGGGTCAAATACTTGGTGATTCAAATAATTACAGTAGTACATCATATTATGCTTAGTATATATTAAAGTTTTTATGATAGGCTTATGAATACAACATTTAAGGTTTTATATGATTAATATATTGATGATTGAAGATGATCCTGAGTTTTGTATTTTTCTTGGGGAATACTTAGAAAAGTACAATATCAAAATTACAAATTATGAAGACCCTTATTTGGGTCTTAGTGCAGGCATTTCAAAATACGATTTACTTATATTAGATTTGACTCTTCCTGGTATGGATGGACTGGATGTTTGTAAAGAAGTTTCAAGTAAATATGATATTCCTATTATAATTTCAAGTGCTAGAGGAGATGTCACTGATAAAGTCATGGGACTTCAAATTGGGGCAGATTATTATTTACCAAAACCGTATGATCCAAAAGAGATGTATGCAGTAATTCAAAGTTTATTAAGACGTTCAAAGAAGATAAATAAAGATCTTCAAGATGGTGATTTTACCTATGATAAAAATGCGCACAAAATATTTTTTAAAAATATTGAACTTAGTTTAACACAAGCAGAATATGAGGTATTGATTTCGCTGTTGTCAAATAAAAATGCTATATTATCAAGAGAGCAAATTGTAAATGAATGTGAAAGTCTAAGTGACAGTTATAGTAAAAGTTTGGATGTTATAGTTGGGCGATTAAGAACTAAATTAGGAGATGATTCAAAAAAACCTACGTATTTACACTCTATTAGAGGAATAGGGTATAAAGTAACACAATGAATTTAAACTCACTTATTACAAAAATAACTTTGGTATTCCTTTTTACTTTTTCTTTACTTATTGCCGTTTTTATTTTTTATTTGGATTTTGAAAAAAAACAACAACATATTCCCATAGTCAAAAAGTATGAGAACTATGCATCTTATGTTATGAAAAATCGCTTTCGCCCTTACGAAGTTATAGAATACTTTGAAAAGTTAAATTTTAAGGCAGAACAAAACCACCAAAATGTTTTAAAAAATGCAAAAATAATTATTCAAAAAAGAGGTTTTGAAGCAGTACATTATGAAAACAGTTATTATTTTCATATTATTACTCCTAGATTTAGATTACTTTTAAAAGATTTAACTTTATATGAAACTGCCACATACAGTTACTATTTGTTTGCGCTGTTTTTTGTATTATTAATACTGATATATATGTGGTTGATTAAAAGTTTAACTCCCTTATATGACTTAAAAGAGAAAATATCAAGGTTTGCAAATGGAGATTTATCAATAACGTGTAAGAGTGATAAAAAAGATGAAATTGCGGATGTTGCAAATGAGTTTGATAATGCAGTTAAGAAAATAGAACTTTTACTAAATTCAAGACAGCTTTTTTTACGTACAGTGATGCATGAGTTAAAAACTCCTATTGCAAAAGGAAGAATTGTATCGGAGTTAATTGATGAGGTAAAACAAAAAAATAGATTGGTAATGATTTTTGAAAAACTAGATTTTTTGATTAATGATTTTGCAAAAGTAGAACAAATTGTTTCCAATAACTATAAAATAAACAAGCAAAATATAGAATTAGATAAAGTTATTGATAATGCATTAAAAATGTTGATGATAGATGATATAAAAAATAAAGTAAATATTGATTGTATTAATAACATCAAAATAGAAGTTGATTTAGAATTAATTTCGCTGTGTTTTAAAAACCTAATTGACAATGCCCTTAAGTATTCAATTAATAATAAAGTAGAAATAAAAAGTGAAAACAAAGAACTTCAATTTATCTCAAAAGGGAATGCGTTACAAAAACCACTCGAAGAATATTTTAAACCCTTTCATAATGATACCACATCAAAAAATCATGGTATGGGATTAGGATTATATATTGTATATTCCATACTTAAAATGCATAAGATGTGTTTGATTTATGAACAGAAAGAGGGTTTAAATATTTTTAAAATCCAATTAGATTAAAATAACTTCTAATTCTTTATATTTACTTTACAATTATTATTGTAGAATAATGGCTATTTAATTAATCGGAGATATTTAATGAAAGTATTATTGATAAAAGATGTAAACGGGCTAGGGAAAACTGGCGAAGTTAAAGATGTTAAAGATGGATATGGAAAGAATTTTTTAATTGGTAATGGTTTAGCTAAACATGCAACAAATGAAGTTTTAAACAAATATAAAGCGGATCAAAAAAGAAAAGCGGAGCTTGAAGCTGCTGAAATAGAAGATGCAAATGTACTAAAAGAAAAATTAGGCACTTTTAAATTAACTATTAAACACAAAGTTGGAAACAACGGTGCTCTTTTTGGTGCTATTACGAATAAAGAAATCAGTGATGAACTTAAAAAACAAACAGATGTAGAAATTGATAAAAAACATATTGTACTTAAAAAAGCAATTAAAGCTGTTGGTGAATATAACGTTGATTGTAAATTAGGACATGCTATACATGGATCACTTACTATTGATGTAATTGGAGCGTAAATGTTTGACGCAACTACGATACTTGCTTATAAAGCTGAAGATAAAGCTGTAATTGGCGGTGATGGACAAGTTACCTTTGGTGATACAGTTTTAAAAGGTAATGCTACAAAAATAAGAACTTTGTACAAAGGTCAAATTCTTGCAGGATTCGCAGGAAGTACAGCAGATGCATTTAATCTTTTTGATATGTTTGAAGAACATCTTGAAACAACAAAAGGGGATTTGCTTAAAGCAGTTATTGCTTTTTCAAAAGCATGGCGAAAAGACAAAGTATTAAGACGTCTTGAAGCAATGATGATTGTTTTAAATAAAAACAAAATTTTTATTCTCAGTGGTACAGGTGATGTAGTTGAACCAGAAGATGGACAAATTGCAGCAATTGGAAGTGGTGGAAACTATGCAATATCTGCAGCTCGAGCCTTGCACAAACATACAAAAATGGATGCAGAAGATTTAGTCAAAGAATCTTTAACGGTTGCTGCTGACTTATGTATTTACACAAATCATAATATTAAATTATTGAAAATAGAGGATTAAAAAACATGAATTTAACACCCAAACAAATTGTTAAATATCTTGATGATTATATCATTGGACAAAATGATGCAAAAAAAACTATTGCTCTGGCTCTAAGAAATAGATACAGAAGAATGCAACTTGATAAAGAACTTCAAGATGAAATCATGCCAAAAAATATTTTAATGATTGGAAGTACGGGAGTTGGTAAAACTGAAATTGCGCGTCGTCTTACAAAGATGATGAGTCTACCTTTTGTTAAAGTTGAAGCCAGTAAATATACAGAAGTGGGATTTGTAGGTCGTGATGTTGAATCAATGATTAGAGATTTAGTTTATGAATCAATCACTTTAGTAACAAAAGAGTATGAAGATAAAATTCAAAAAAATATTGATGAAGAAGTTAACAGACAAATTATAGAAAAGCTAGTACCTCCTTTACCAAAAGGTGCAACTGATGCGGCACAAGAATCTTTTATTAAAACATATAATACCATGGAAAAAAAGTTATTCAGTGGTGATTTAGATGAGAGAAAAATTGAAATCGAATTACCTAAAAAAACAAAAGTAGAGATAATTGATTCAAATCTTCCTATGGATATGAGTTCTGTTCAAGAAAGCTTAAATAATATGCTGGGTGGATTGAATAAAGAAACAATTAAAAAAGAAGTTAAAATTAAAGATGCAAGAAAACTTTTACGTAGTGAAGCCAGTGAAAAACTTCTCGATCAAGAATCAATTAAAATTGAGGCGTTAAAACGTGCTGAAAATGGTGGAATTATATTTTTAGATGAGATTGATAAAATTGCATCAGGAAAAAATAATCAAAATCAAGACCCAAGTAAAGAGGGAGTTCAGCGAGACTTACTTCCAATAGTAGAAGGAAGTACTGTTCATACAAAATATGGTCAAGTAAAAACAGATCATGTTTTATTTATTGCTGCGGGTGCATTTCATGTGAGTAAACCCAGTGACCTATTACCAGAACTTCAAGGTAGATTTCCATTAAGAGTAGAACTTAGTGCCTTAGATGAAGATGCTTTGTATCAAATTTTAACAAATACTAAGAACTCACTTCTTCGACAATATATAGCATTGTTAGATGTAGAGGGTGTGAATTTAGAGTTTGAAGATGAAGCTATTCATGCTTTTGCACACTTAGCTGTTGGTGCAAATGAAAAAGCAGAAGATATAGGTGCCAGAAGACTTCATACTGTTATAGAAAAAGTTCTTGAAGATATCAGTTATGATGCAGATGAGAAAAAAGGTGAAACAGTGACTATAACTAAAGAATTAGTTTATGAAAAACTTGAAGATATAGTTGAAGATGAAGATACGGCAAGATATATCTTGTAAATTTAGAATATTTTAGATAAAATAATTTAAACTCAAATTTTAGGAGTATTGTAATGAAAATTGTTACGTTTTGTGATGTTGAAGATGGTGTAATTGATAGTAAACATTCTGTTGAACACTTTAACAGTGGTTCAAGTGGTGATGCTGATATTGCATTAATTGATATTAATACAATTTTTGATTTTGAAGAAAATAAAGGTGTTGCGTGTAAAGATAAATATGTTTCACTGGCAATTATAGACGATGAAAGTGACTACGATGCTTTTAAAAACTTTGGAATTGATGCTTGGATTAAAAGAGAAGATATGTCAGATATAAACGGTATTATTAATTTAATAGAAAAAAAGTCTTAATTATATTAATTGATACACATATTCATCTTGACAATGAACAATATTATGAAGACATAGATTTAGTCATAAAAAATGCGCTGAAAAATGGGGTCAAAGCTTTTTTGATTCCTGGTGCTGATTTTAAAGATTTACCACAAGCCATTAAACTCAGTGAAAAATATGATGAAGTATTTTTTGCTGTTGGAATTCATCCTTATGATGTGTCATCTTACGATGAAGAAATTATGGAAAAATATATTTCTCATCCAAAATGTATAGCTGTGGGTGAATGTGGTTTGGATTATTATAGATTACCTGAAGATGCAGCTTTAAAAGAAGCAGAAATAAAACTTCAAAAAGAGGTTTTTATTGCACAAATTAACTTTGCAAAAAAAGTTAAAAAACCTTTAATCGTACATATTCGAGATGCCAGTGATGATTCCAGAAATATATTAGTAAATTATGGTGCAAATGAAGTAGGCGGTGTATTACACTGTTTTAATGCAAGTGAACACTTACTTTGTTTGGCAGAACATAATTTTTATTTTGGTATAGGTGGTGTTGTTACTTTTAAAAATGCAAAAAAACTTGTGGAAATACTTCCAAAAATACCTAAAGAAAAACTTTTAATAGAAACAGATGGTCCATATTTAACCCCCATGCCACATAGGGGAAAAAGAAATGAACCCTCCTATACAGTTTTTATAGCACAAAAAATAGCACAAGTCTTAAATATAGATGAAAACGAAGTTGAAAATCTCACAACAAACAATGCAAAAAGCCTATTTAAAGAGTTTAGTAGAATAATTTAGATAATATATTTAAAATTATTAACAGGGTTGTTTTTTGACTAAAATTATTTGTGCACTATTTTTATCATGTTCTCTCTCATTTGCTTCACTTGTTGGTTCTAACTACAACCAAAGAGATTTATTGGTTTTAAAAGAGTTGGATATTGATGCTTCCTATATCACCGATTATAAACTTCAAAGAACATACAGCAGATTTTTAAATAAAGCCCA
>ENA-ORXI01002266-ORXI01002266.1-sediment-metagenome-genome-assembly--contig:-NODE-2266-length-13981-cov-4.741873_pt1 | contig 13981 bp, 12 predicted proteins | sample MGYA00237861_ERZ511468 | MGnify/ENA primary metagenome ERZ511468 (study PRJEB26299, sample SAMN06266213) | sediment metagenome | isolation source: Hudson Canyon methane seep mesocosm | place... | reverse complement strand
CTTCCGATCTAGGTCTTTGTAGTGCGCCTTGTGTTGGAAAAGTTTCTGATGTGAAGTATGCGCAAGATGTTGAAATGGTAAACCTATTTTTGAATGGAAAGAGCAGTAGACTCCTTAATCAAATCTCAAAAAAAATGAAACAGGCGTCGATAGATCTTGATTTTGAAGCTGCTGCAAATTACCGAGATCAGTTGATTGGCCTGCGAACAATTCAGGAAAGGCATGGCTCACAATTTAGTTCAGATATGGATGTTATAAGTATCACACAAGAGTCAAGTATTCATTGTATTGAAGTAATGTTTGTTCGCTCAGGGAAACAAATAGCTAACGAAAGTGTTTTTCCGAAGAATGCTAAGGGTGAGACATGTGAAAAAGTTTTAAGCGCTTTTTTGCCTTTATATTATTTAGGGAAAAGTACGCCTAACCAAATCATCCTTAGTCACAAATTAGAAGATAAGGCATTGATAGCATCTGCCTTGTCAACTAAATTAATTCAATCTCCAGGCATTGCTAAGAAGCATTTTTTAGAGATTGCAACGCTCAATGCCAAGGAGAATTTAAAGCAGCATTTGTTGTCAAGTTTTACCAAAAAGAAACAACTTGAATGTATTCAGAAGACCCTAGCACTGTCTAAACTTCCAGAAGTTATGGAATGTTTTGATATTAGTCATACCATGGGTGAAGCAACTACGGCTTCATGCGTTGTTTTTGAAAAAGGGTTGCCAAAAGTCAGTAAGTATCGACAATTCAATATCAAAGATATTAAACCAGGGGATGACTATGCAGCCATAAATCAGGCAGTTTATCGCCGCTATTCAGGTCTACTTAAGTCTAAAAAAGCTATGCCTGACATAGTATTTATTGATGGTGGAGTGGGTCAACTTAACCAAGCAATAATGGTAATGAATTCTATTGGAATAGAGTCAATACAGATAGTAGGTGTTGCTAAGGATAGTAGCAGAAAGGCAGGTCTTGAAAGCCTTATCACAATTGAAAATGATAAGGTTAATCGAATTAATTTAGCTCCACATGACCCTGCATTATTACTGATTAATCATATTCGGGACGAATCTCACCGATTTGCAATTAAAAATCACCGAAAAAAAAGAGCTGTAAAGCGAAATACCTCAATCCTCGAAAATGTTGAAGGTATTGGTGCCAAGAAACGAAGTGCTCTGTTGAATTATTTTGGTGGACTCCAAGAAATCGAAAAAGCAAGTATTGATGAGTTACAAAAAGTAGTTGGCATTAATCTTAAATTGGCGACTAAAATACAAGAAACATTAAAGAGATAATTAGTTCTATGCCAGTACTTTATTTACTTATAGTCGCAATCATCGTGAGTTACGTTATTTGGGTTTTTAATACTCGAATTATGGGAAAGACTTTGTCATTATATAGGGTAATCTTTTGGGTCTTAGTGGCAACGCTAGCAGTATTTGCACTAACCTTTTATGGTTCAGTTCTATTTGAGGACTTCTGATTTTTACTTGAAAGGATTAATGTGTTGAGGTGCTTTGTGTTTGCGATGATTCGATTAGTTGCATTAACAATGATAGATAATTGAGATACCTCCCATATTGGCAAATCTCTCATATGGTCACCTATGTAGTCAAAATTTCTCTCACCAAAACGCTGAACTAGTGTTTCTGCTTTATTATGACTTGATAAGTTAAAGTCCTTATTACTTGCCATAACATCATCAAAAAGCTTAAGATGTTTGGCCACAGCAAAAGCATAATTTTTATGGGATGCGGTTGCAAGAACAATTTTACAACCTTGTTTTTTTCTTTGTAGAATGTAGCTTATGACACTTTGATTGTATGGTAACTCAGGGATGTTTATTTCGAACCTCTTTACCAGTTGATCTTTTAGATAGCCTTTACCTTTCCATAGCCAAAAAAAGTAATGAAAAACCAACCAAGGTCTTCTCACTAAAACCCCTAGAGAAGATAAAAACAATAGATCTGTTTCAATAAGTGTGTGGTCAAGATCAACGACTAACGGAGTAGTATTAGTTTCCATTGTCTAATTTACTCCATTGATCATATAGCATCTCTAACTGATTTTCCATTTCTTTTAACTTAATAGTTAAGTTTTGGGCATCCGGATTTTGATAAAAGGTCGGGTCTGAGAGTAGTTTTTGAGTCATTGAGATTTCATTTTCTAAGTTTTCAATCTTTCCAGGCAAGGAATTTAATTGTTGCTGTAGATTATAAGAGAGCTTTTGAGGGATTTTTTGTGTTTTCGCACTTGATGACTGAATTTTTTTGTTGTTCTTGGTATTTAATTTATCATTTTTTTGATTCATGTAGTCGTCATAACCGCCAATATATTGTTCAATAATTGCATTACCTTCCATGACGATAGTTGAACTGACGATGTTATTCAAAAATGTTCTATCATGTGATATTAGTATAACTGTGCCAGAATAATCCACCAGCATCTCTTCTAAAAGTTCAAGTGTTTCAACATCTAAATCATTGGTTGGTTCATCGAGCACGAGAAGGTTGGCGGGTTGAGATAAGATTTTAGCCAACATTAACCGATTTTTTTCGCCACCAGAAAACATTTTAATGGGAGCCATTGCTTGCTTTCCTGTAAACAAAAACTGGCGTAAATAACCAATCACATGCTTACTTTTACCATTAACATCAATATAATCTCTACCGCCAGATACAAAATCCATTGCTTTCATATTAGGGTCAAGTGATTCACGCATTTGGTCAAAATAAGCTAATTCGATTTTTTTAGATCTACGAATACTACCTTTATTGAGTTTAAGTTCACCCAATAGAAGTCTAATTAGAGTCGACTTTCCAGAACCATTGCCTCCAATAATACCAATTTTATCACCCTTCAAAACTAGCATCGAAAACGCCTTAACTATTTCTAATTCTCCAATCTGATAACTAATTTTTTTGACTTCAAAAACAATTTTTGAAACTCGCTTCTCATCTTCCAGTGTGTGAATTTTTATATGACCTTGCTGTTTCCGACGATTGATATATTGTTTACGCAATTCTTGTAGAGCTCTAACACGACCTTCGTTACGAGTTCGTCTTGCCTTTATTCCTTGTCGTATCCAGGCCTCTTCTTGTGCAAGCTTTTTATTAAATCTGTCATCCTTAAGTTCTTCAGCATTAAGTAAGCTCTCTTTACGTTTTAAGTAGTCTAAGTATCCACATGCAAATATTGATAACTTTCCACGATCAAGGTCGAATACCTTATTAGCTATACCTTTGACGAAGGAGCGGTCATGGCTTATTAGAATTAAAGTGCCATGAAAATCTTTAAGCATCTTTTCTAAATCCAGAATTGCTGTAATGTCCATGTGGTTTGTTGGTTCATCAAGTAAAAGCAGGTCGGGTTCTTGAACAATCGCTTGGGCAAGCATAACGCGTCTTCTCCAACCTCCTGAAAGTGTTGTAAGTTTTGCGATTGGGTCGAGTTTGAATCGGTTTAAAATTGCTTCAATTTTGTGTAAATAATGCCAAGCATCTTTCTGCTCAATTAATTCTTGAAGAGACGAGCTTTCTTCAATTTTGCCATCATGAAGAGACTGGTGATATTTTGCAATGAGTTTTCCAACATCCCCAAGGCCTTGGGCGACAATATTAAATAAGGAATGCTCAATATCTTGGGGAGGGTATTGCTCCAAATAACTTATCGTAGTATTGTTTTTAATTTTTAAGTTTCCATCATCAGCATAAATCATGCCAGCCAACAACCTCATGAAGCTAGATTTTCCTTCACCATTACGACCAATAAGAGCTATCTTGTCTCCTTTTATAATGGTAGCATTGACCTCATCTAAAATAATTTTTTCAGAAAATCGTAAAGAAATATTGTCTAAGGTGATAAGTGGCATACGTTAAAATTTGAACTTTAAATATCAACTGTTTGAATGCGTTATTTTATTCAATTTACACTCTTACTTTTGCTTATTCCAACCACCTTTGCTGAAAGCATTGAGGCAAAAGACTTTGAGTCACTTGATCAAGAAAGCCGCTACCATGCTTTAATAGAAAATATTCGTTGTCCAGTTTGTCAAGGTCAAAGTATTGGTGGTTCGAATTCGAGTTTGGCAAAGGATTTGCGTGAACAGGTGCTTCAAATGATACTTAGTAATAAATCCAACGAAGAAATTTATCAGTTTATGGTTGAACGTTATGGTGATTTCGTAGTATTCAAACCACCAATAAACTGGAAAACTTATTTACTTTGGTTTGCGCCATTAGCTTTTTTAATTTTTTGCCTTATCTACTTGATTCGATCAACGAAAACAAAAGATACAATAGTAAACAATTCATCTGTTGATATTGAAAAAGCAAAAAGATTATTGAAATGAATTAATTTTAAAAACTAGAGGTTACATTAATATTGTTTTATGGGAATAATAGAAGAAACAACAAAACAATGAGAATAAAGTGAACGAACAAGACGAAAACAAACTGATAGCAGAAAGAAAATCTAAATTAGCTTCTCTAAGAGAAGTGGGTAATCCGTTCGTTAATGATTTTAAACCAAAAGATATAGCTCAGAATCTTCATGAGGAGTTCGATAAAGCAACAAACGGGGTTCTCGAGCAGAGTCATAATAAAGTTTCTTTAGCAGGACGAATAATGCTTAAAAGAGTAATGGGTAAAGCAAGTTTTGTACAGTTACAAGATTCGTCTGGGCAGATACAACTCTTCGTTACTCGGGATGAGTTGGGCGACGGTTTTTATAATGATCAATTCAAAAAATGGGACATAGGTGATATTGTTGGTGTTACAGGTGTTCTATTTAAAACTAAGACAGGTGAGTTATCAGTTCGTGTTAATGACATAAAGTTGTTGACAAAATCATTAAGACCTTTGCCTGAAAAATTTCATGGTTTGTCTGATCAAGAGACAATTTATCGTCAGCGTTATGTTGATTTGATTGTGAACGAAAATTCTCGTAAGGTTTTTCAACGCCGCTCTCAAATAATTGCTTATATTAGACAATTCTTTATTGATAATGGTTATTTAGAGGTAGAAACACCGATGATGCAAGTTATCCCAGGAGGGGCAAGGGCCAAACCTTTTGTTACTCATCATAAAGCCTTGGATATGGAATTATTTTTGCGAATTGCACCTGAACTATATCTTAAACGTTTGGTTGTTGGTGGTCTAGAGAGGGTATTTGAGATAAATCGTAATTTTAGGAATGAAGGTTTGTCAACTCGCCATAATCCTGAATTTACAATGATTGAGTTTTATCAGGCTTATGCAACTTATCATGATTTTATGGATCTTACTGAGAACTTACTGAAAGGTATAGCAATTGATGTATGTGAGTCAAGCAAAATTCACTACCAAGGAGATGATTTTGATTTTTCAAAGTCTTTTGATCGTTTAAGCGTATTTGATTCGATTTTGAAATACAATCCTCAATTAAAGGCTAATGATTTGTCTGTAGAAAAAGCCAAAAAAACTGCTAAAAAATTAGGTATAAATCTCAAAGATAGTTGGGGCTTAGGAAGGATTCAAATTGAAATCTTTGAGGCAACGGTTGAAGAAAAATTAATTCAACCAACCTTTATTACCCAATACCCAACAGAAGTTTCTCCTTTATCTAGGCGTAACGATGAGGATCCGTTTACAACTGACCGATTTGAGCTTTTTATCGGTGGTAGAGAGATTGCTAATGGCTTTTCTGAGCTCAACGATGCAGAAGAGCAAGCTCAAAGGTTTCAAGAGCAAGCAAAGGAAAAAGACGCTGGTAATGATGAGGCAATGCATTATGATGCTGATTATATTCGTGCTCTGGAGTACGGCATGCCGCCTACTGCAGGTGAGGGGATAGGAGTTGACCGATTGGTTATGTTTTTTACTAATTCTCCTTCCATCAGAGATGTGTTATTGTTTCCACATATGAGGCCTGAATAGACATGATAAATGACAGCTATTGTTTTCTAGTGTTATCAAACTTAGTATTAATAACTAAAACATCACTTATATGATTCCTGTTTTAACACTAGATGGTCCTAGTGGTGTTGGAAAGGGCACTGTGGCAAGTATTATTGCGCAGAAACTTGATTGGCATTTATTAGACTCTGGTGCTATTTATCGAGCATTCGCAATAGTGGCAAGCAATAATGATATTAAAATTGATGATATTGACGGTTTATTGAAACTTGCAAACAATTTTGATATATCCTTCAAACTCAATTCTAATCATGAACCACTCAATGTTTACCTAAACAATGTTGAGGTGTCCTCTGAATTGCGAACTGAAAAAACTGCAGCATTGGCTTCGCAGTTTGCAAAGATTGAGTCTTTAAGAAAGGTGTTATTAGTAAAACAGAGACAATTTAAAAAATTACCTGGACTGGTAGCCGATGGTAGAGATATGGGTACAGTGGTATTCCCAGATGCTCCTTTTAAGGTTTTCTTGACTGCTGAAGTCGAAGAAAGGGCAAAAAGGCGATTAAAACAGTTGCAAGAGACTGGCATTGCTGGTAACATTTCGCACACTTTGGCAGAGGTTCAAAAAAGAGATGAAAGAGACGTAAACCGTCAACATTCTCCATTGAAGCCAGCTAAAGATGCATTAGTCATAGACACAACAAATCTTACGATTAATGAAGTCATTACAAAAGTAATGGCGCTAATTAAAGCTTGAACGGTCAAGCTTTTATTTTTTTAACTAACCCGATATGAATTAAGCTTTAACCGTAATAGCTTAACAATTACCGGTCAACATCAAAAAATTATGTCAGAATCATTTTCCGAGCTATTTGAAAATAGCGAAACTCAACAAAACGTAAAGCCTGGTACCTTATTAATGGGAACAGTTGTCAGTATGAATCGCGAAAAAGCGATTATTAATGTTGGACTTAAATCTGAGGGTTTTATTTCATTAAACGAATTTAAAGATGTCAGGGGCGAACTTGAAATCACTGAGGGTGATGTTGTCGAAGTAGCACTTGAATCTATTGACGATGGTCTTGGTCACACACTACTTTCTCGCGAAAAGGCGAAACGTATTAAGATGTGGCAAGAACTTGAAGCAGCAATGCATTCTAAGAAAGTGGTCAGAGGCATAGTTACAGGTTCTGTTAAGGGTGGCTTGACTGTTGATATTGGCGTTATTAAAGCATTTTTACCAGGCTCCCTAGTAGATGTAAGACCTGTCAAAGATTTTGATTTTTTACAAGGGCAAGAAATTGAAGCCATCGTCATTAAGATGGATGAGGTTAGAAATAATATTGTTATTTCGAGAAAAGCCGTCTTGCAAGAGGCTAACTCAGCAGATAGAGAGGCTTTAATTGCAGCGCTTGATGTCGATAAGGAAATCGAAGGTATTGTGAAGAATCTTGCTGATTATGGTGCCTTTGTTGATTTAGGTGGCGTTGATGGATTACTTCATATTACAGATATATCTTGGCAACGAGTTAATCATCCATCAGAAAAACTTTCAATTGGTGACAAAATCAAAGTCAAAATCCTTAGCTACGATAAAGAAAAAATGAGAGTTTCGTTGGGCTTAAAACAATTAACACCTAGTCCTTGGGATAAGATTTCAGAGCGCCTACCTATGGGAAAGAAAGTATTAGGAGTGGTCTCTAATTTAACCGATTACGGTGCCTTTGTTCGTATTGAAGAGGGTGTTGAAGGATTAGTTCATGTTAGTGAAATGGATTGGACAAATGCAAATGCTAGACCTTCTAAGTTCGTCAAACTAGGACAAGAAGTTGATGTTGTAGTACTTGATGTACAGGAGTCTAAGCATAGAATCTCACTTAGTATGAAGCAAGCAAAAGAAAACCCATGGGAAGCTTTTGAAAGCGGTCATAATAAGGGTGACAATATAAATGTAACAGTTAAATCAATTACTGATTTTGGTTTATTTGTCGGACTCCCAGGTGGTATAGATGGGTTAATTCATTTGGCCGATATCTCATGGGAAAAGCAATCAGCAGATCAAATTGTTTCTAACTACTCTAAAGGTCAAGAAGTTGCCGTTGTTATCCTTAACATTGACGCCGAAAAAGAACGTATTTCTTTGGGAATTAAGCAACTTACATCAGACAATTTCTCTCAGTATGTTTCCATCAATACTAAAGGCTCTATTATAAAAGGTTCTGTTAGAGAAGTTGATTCAAACGGTGCTGTTATTGAACTTGCAGAAGGTATCACAGGGTACTTAAAAGTATCTGAAATATCACAAGATCGAATTGAAGATGCTTCGACTGCTCTAAAGCAGGGTACTGAGGTTGAAGTAGTAATCACTCAGATTGATAAAAGAACTAGAAAAATTTCTCTTAGTATAAAAGAGAAAGAATTTGTAGAAGAGAAAGCAGTAATGGAAAATTACAAAAAGCAATCTCCAGAATCTAATGGTTCAACTCTAGGTGATCTATTAAAAGAAGCAAAAGATAAATAACTTAAAATGAAGTTACTGTATTCAATTACAGTATCTGAATACATATGAAAAAAATAGATCTTATTGAAGAAATTTCAAAACAATCTAAAATGTCTCGTTCAGAGTCAAAGCTTTGTGTCGAAGTGATACTATCAGAATTAACTTCAGCAATTGCATCAGGAGAAGGTGTTGAAATGCGTGGTTTTGGCGGTTTCTATAAAAGACATCGAAAGGGAAGAATAGGTATTAACCCTAAAACTGGTGAAAAGGTCGAAGTAGATGAAAAGTTTGTACCATTTTTCAAGCCAGGAAAGTTTCTCAAAAAGGCAGTCAATAAAGGTTGATAAGAGATTGATAATTGAGCACTTGTTCAGTATAATTTCTTGTTTTTTTTAGGGTCGTTAGCTCAGTTGGTAGAGCACCGGACTTTTAATCCGATGGTCGAGCGTTCGAATCGCTCACGACCCACCATATTCTTTAAGGCTTGCAGAGTTGCAAGCCTTTTTTATCAGTCAAATCATCAATATATCTAAAAAAGATAATACAACTTTAAAAAAATAATATAAACTTCTGTTTATCCTCATTTATTTATGAAGGATTTTGTTTTTTAAATTTTAGGAGAAATATATGAACTATTTGCCAAAGTCATTGGCTGTGGGCTTCGTATTGGCGACCTTTGCAGCATCATCGGTGTTTGCAGCGGGAACGCACCCAGTAACAGGCGAAGCACTGGCTGATGATCAGACATTTACATACAGTTTGTTGGATGAATTTACTACAGCAGATCCTCAAATGGTCGAAGATGTTTCAGGATCTTATTTTGTTCGTGACCTTTTTGAAGGCTTGATGAACCAGGACGCTGATGGTAATTTAATACCAGGTGTTGCTACTGGCTATACAACCAATGACGCTAAAGATGTCTATACATTTACACTTCGAGATAATGCGAGATGGTCTGACGGTAATCCAGTTACTGCTCATGACTTTGTTTATGCATGGCGTCGCCTAGCTGACCCTGCAACTGCCTCACCTTATTCTTGGTTTGCTGACATTATGGCGCTCGAGAATGTTGGTGCGGTTATGTCAGGTGAATCACCACCAGAAGCTTTAGGAATTAGAGCGCTTGACAATCATACTCTAGAAGTGCGATTGACAGCATCGTTGCCGTATTTTGCTGCAATGACAACTCATGCTTCTACATTTCCAAGTCCTCAGTGGACAGTAAGAACGTTTGGTGATGGATGGACTAAGCCAGGAAATATAGTTGGTAATGGTGCTTATGTTCTGACCGAACATATTCCAAACGAAACTGCGACTCGTGAACGCAATACAATGTATTGGAACAATGATGCTACCATTATTGATAAAGTCGTAACACTAGTCATCAATGATGAGAATACTGACTTTACTCGCTGGGAAGCTGGAGAGACAGACAAGGGAGCAGTTCCATCTGGACAGTATCCACGATTAAAGGCTGAATATCCAGATGAGGCTATTTCATTCCCTAGATTGTGTACATACTACATGACATTTAACTTGTCACCTAGTGGACCAGAAGCATTTAAAGATGTTCGTGTTCGCCAGGCCTTGTCTTATGCACTTGACCGCTCAGTTGTTACTGATAAGATTCTTCAAGGTGGACAGATCCAAGCATTCACCTTTACCCCTGGCGCCACTGCAGGATTTGAAGTACCTGCAGTTGCATTTGGACAGATGTCTCAGGATCAGCGTAATGTTAATGCTAAATTGTTAATGGCTGCGGCTGGTTATGGACCTGATAATCCACTGAAGTTTGAGTATATGTATAACACTTCAGAAGGTCACAAAAAGATAGCAATTGGAGCACAACAAATGTGGAAAGAGACTTTGGGTGCTGAAGCTACACTTGCTAATCAAGAGTGGAAAACATTCCTCAAAACTCGTGGCGGTCAAAACTTTGATGTCGCTCGAGGTGGCTGGTGTGGTGACTATAACGAAGCATCTACATTCCTTGACCTGATGACAACACCTTCAGGTTACAATGATGGCAAATTCAGCAACGCTGAAGTTGATGAATTGATGACATCTGCTAGGACTATGTCTGATGCAACAAGCAACTACACACGTGTTGAAGAGATTATGGCAAACGAAATGCCTATAATCCCTGTATATCATTATACGGGTGTGTTTATGCTTAGAAATAATCTTAAAGGCTGGCCTTTCAACAACGTTGAGCAGAACGTTTACTCACGTGATTTATATAAAGTTGCAGACTAGCATTTTGTAGTTAATGAAAACACCGCACTTAATGTGCGGTGTTTTTTTTTGTGCGGTACAATACTCGCAGATATATTTTTACCATCGATTTAGGATATGCTTAACTATATTATTAAAAGAATTGGGATTGCTATTCCGACACTACTAATTCTTATAGCAGTAACCTTTTATTTAATGCATGCCGCTCCAGGTGGTCCATTCACTTCAGAAAAACCTCTACCCCCACAGGTCCTTGCAAATATTGAAGCTAAATATGGACTAGATCAACCAATCTGGCGTCAAATGACAACCTATCTTTGGGGTATATTGACAGAGTTCGATTTTGGACCTTCATATAAATATCATAGCCGCACTGTTAATGAAATTATCGGTCAGGGCTTTCCAATAACCTTAAAGTATGGTTTTTGGTCATTTATTGTTGCAATAGGTGTAGGTATTCCACTTGGAGCAATAGCGGCAATCCGCAAAAATACTTGGGTCGATTATTTTGCTGTAGGGGTTTCAATTGGCGCACAAGTATTGCCAAATTTTGTCATGGCACCGCTACTGATTATTGTTTTTACGCTATGGCTTGGATGGTTACCAGGTGGTGGTTGGCATGGTGGTGATTGGGAATATCTAGTAATGCCAGTTATTGCTCTATCAACTAGTTATATGGCTTCAATTGCAAGAATAACCCGTTCTTCGATGTTGGAAGTTCTAAACGCAAACTATATACGCACAGCTAGAGCAAAAGGGCTTCCGACAAAAACAATCTTTTTCCGTCATGTATTCAAACCATCATTGCTTCCAGTTATTTCATATCTAGGTCCAGCATTTGTCGGTCTTATTACAGGTTCGGTACTTATCGATATCTTTTTTTCAACCGGTGGAATGGGTTATTTTTTCGTAAATGCTGCTTTTAATCGTGATTATGCAGTAATGATGGGGATTACTATTTTGGTAGGTGCTCTGACAATCTTGTTTAGCCTAATTGCTGATCTTCTTTATGCTTGGATAGATCCAAAAATAAGATACTGAGATTATTAATATGATTGTAGCAAACAAAAATAAAATTGTTAAATTAGCGGAAAATTTAACTGCTGATGAACAAACTTCAGGCCGCTCTTTATGGGCTGATGCGAGAACAAGGTTTATGCGTAATAAGGCTGCAATTACTAGTCTTGTTATTTTGGTATTAATTGTCTTGTTCTCTTTTGTAGGGCCGTACTTTGCGGTCTGGACATATGAACAAATTGATTGGAATACTATGGGTTCAGCAGCAACTCTAGGTATGCCTTCGATTGAAACTGGTCACTACTTTGGAACTGACGATCTCGGTCGTGATCTCTATTCACGTGTTATTCAGGGTACTCAGATTTCTCTTATGGTTGGTATTGTGGGTGCAACTATTGCTGTTGTGGTAGGCACACTTTATGGTGCAACCTCAGGTTATATAGGTGGCAGAACTGATCAAATCATGATGCGTATAGTTGACATACTAATGGCAATCCCATTCATGTTTGTTTTAATTCTTCTCTTGGTTGTTTTTGGTCGATCAATTGTAATGCTTTTTGTGGGTATTGGTCTTTTGTCTTGGCTAGATATGAGCCGTATAGTTCGTGGTCAAACTCTGAATCTTAAGAATAAGGAGTTCATTGAAGCTGCTCAGGCAACTGGTGTCAGTGATTATAAAATTATAATGAGACATATTGTTCCAAACCTTTTAGGTATTGTCGCTGTATATGCAACGCTCCTAGTCCCGGGCATTATTATTGCAGAAAGTTTTATCTCTTTTCTAGGACTCGGTGTTCAGGAGCCAAAAACCAGTTGGGGTGCTTTGATTTCTGAAGGTGCTGGCACAATCAATTATGACACTGAATGGCAATTACTTGTCCCGTTATCATTCTTTATTGTTACTCTATTTTGTATCTATTTTATTGGCGATGGTCTCCGTGATGCGCTCGACCCAAAGGAAGGTAACTACTAATGAGTTTTCTTGAGGTGAAAAACTTAAATGTAGAATTTAATACAACTGACGGAATCGTTCGTGCAGTTAATAATGTTAGTTTCTCTGTTGGAGAGGGAAAAATTTTAGCAATTGTTGGTGAGTCTGGAAGTGGAAAAAGTCAGACAGTTTTTGCGATGATGGGTTTGTTGGATAATAATGGCCATGCTACTGGAAGTGTAAAGTTTGAAGATCAAGAAATCCTGAATCTTCCTAATGAAGAGTTAAATCGAATTCGTGCTGAAAAGATAGCCATGATTTTTCAGGACCCAATGACCAGTCTTAATCCTTATGTAAGAGTTTCAGAGCAGATGGCTGAGGTATTAGTGCACCATAAAGGTTTATCAAAATCTGATGCTATTCAGCAATCTATTATTATGCTTGATGCTGTAAAGATTCCCGAAGCTAAAAATCGAATAAGAATGTACCCACACGAGTTTTCAGGGGGAATGAGGCAGCGCGTAATGATTGCTATGTCTCTATTATGCCGACCTAAGCTACTGATCGCTGATGAGCCTACTACTGCGCTTGATGTTACAGTTCAGGCTCAAATAATGCAGCTTCTGGCAGACCTTCAGAAAGACTTTGGGATGTCTATTATTTTAATTACTCATGATCTAGGAGTCGTTGCTGGTAACAGTGATGATATGCTGGTTATGTATGGCGGTGAAATCATGGAAATTGGGAAAACAGAAAGCCTATATTCAAAGCCAACACATCCATACACTCAGGGTTTAATGAGCGCTGTTCCTAGACTGAATGATTCAGAGGAGAGATTAATCACAATTCCGGGCAACCCTCCGAACATGATGAAGCCCCCTGAAGGCTGTCCATTTTCACCAAGATGTAATTACTCTAATGATAAATGCTCAAACGTATCTCCGATTTTGTCTTGTGTAGACAAGAGTGGTCATTACAGGGCTTGTCACGTCGAGGTTGAGAGAATAGTATGAGTAAACAGACAATTCTTCAGGTAGAAAACTTAAAGGTAAACTTTGATGTTAGTTCTGAAGGCGATATGCCCTGGACGAAGCCAAAAAAACTTCAAGCAGTTAATGATATTTCGTTCACTTTAAATTCAGGAGAGACATTAGGCATTGTTGGGGAGTCAGGCTGCGGTAAATCTACCTTGGCAAGGGCCATTGTTAAAATGGTTCCAGCTGAAGCTGGCAAGGTTCTATGGCTTGGAAATAATCTTCTGAGCCTCAGTAATTCTGAAACAAGGCAATATCGCAAACAAATCCAAATGATTTTTCAAGACCCTTTGGCAAGCCTAAATCCAAGAATGAATATTGGAGAAATTATTGCTGAACCTTTAAGAACTCACTATCCCAAAACGGCTGA